>ERZ887851.569-NODE-569-length-36126-cov-16.339109_pt1 | contig 36126 bp, 28 predicted proteins | sample MGYA00521100_ERZ887851 | MGnify/ENA primary metagenome ERZ887851 (study PRJEB32303, sample SAMEA104408602) | aquatic metagenome | biome: Brackish water; feature: Pelagic; material: water | place: Baltic Sea | collected 2014-06-06T16:11:00 | depth 11,444 m ... | reverse complement strand
AATCTAATATTACAATAAACTAAATGAGGTAATCTAACGAATTGTTAAGGTTAAAAAACATAAATTGAGTATATTTGCAAAATATTTTAGTTAATAAAAATGATTAAGGTTTCACAACAAGCAAAATCTGAGGTTATCAAATTAATGGAAGCTGATGGTTTTAGCTATCATGACGATTTTGTAAGAGTTGGTGTTAAAAGTGGAGGTTGCTCAGGATTATCATATGATTTGAATTTTGATAAAAAAATTAATCAGGATGATAAAATATATGAAGATAATGGAGTAAAGATCCTTGTAGATAAAAAAAGTTTTCTATACTTAATTGGAACCACTCTTGAATTCTCAGGTGGATTAAATGGGAAAGGTTTTGTATTTAACAATCCTAATGCAAACAGAACGTGTGGATGCGGCGAAAGCTTTTCATTATAAATTTATAATATGGCATATACAGAAGAGGATTTAAAAAAAGAATTAGAAACTAAGGAGTATGAATATGGTTTTTATACTGACATAGATTCTGAAACATTTCCTGTTGGACTAGACGAATCTATTGTAAAAGCAATTTCAAAGAAAAAGGAAGAGCCAGAATGGATGACAGAATGGAGACTAGAAGCCTATAAAGTTTGGAAAAGTATGGAGGAGCCAGACTGGGCAAACGTAAAGTATCAAAAACCAGACTTTCAAGCAATTGCCTATTACTCAGCTCCAACTGTTATAGACCCTAACAAAACACTTGACGATGTTGACCCCGACTTATTAGCGATGTACAAGAAATTAGGCATCTCGTTAGATGAACAAAAAAAGATGAATAACGTTGCAATGGATATTGTAGTTGACTCTGTATCGGTTGCCACCACTTTTAAGAAGACTTTAGGAGAAAAAGGGATTATTTTTATGAGCATCTCCGAGGCCATTAAAGAACACCCTGAACTCGTTAAAAAATATATTGGAACCGTTGTTCCTACAACAGATAATTACTATGCAGCGCTTAATAGCGCGGTATTTAGTGATGGTAGTTTTTGCTACATCCCTAAAGGAGTAAGATGCCCAATGGAACTGTCTACTTATTTTAGAATAAATCAAGCAGGTACAGGTCAATTCGAAAGAACTTTACTTATTGCAGACAAAGATAGTTATGTAAGTTATTTAGAAGGATGCACTGCCCCGTCTAGAGACGAAAATCAATTACATGCTGCAGTTGTAGAATTAGTTGCATTAGATGGTTCAGAAATAAAATACTCAACTGTTCAAAACTGGTTTCCAGGTAATAAGAATGGTAAAGGAGGGGTTTTTAATTTTGTTACTAAAAGAGGAATTTGTCATACAAACTCAAAAATATCTTGGACACAAGTTGAAACTGGTTCTGCGGTTACATGGAAATATCCTTCATGTATACTAAAGGGCGATAACAGTGTTGGAGAATTTTATTCTATTGCTGTTACTAATAACTACCAGCAGGCTGACACAGGAACCAAAATGATACATTTAGGTAAAAACACAAAAAGCACAATTATTTCAAAAGGAATTTCTGCAGGAAAATCTCAAAACAGCTACAGAGGATTAGTTCAAATTAATTCAAGAGCTGAAAATGCAAGAAATTTTTCTCAGTGTGATTCGTTGCTTATGGGGAATAAATGTGGCGCACACACTTTCCCTTATATAGAGGTTAAAAATAAAACCGCAATGGTTGAACATGAAGCATCAACAAGTAAAATTGGTGAAGATCAAATTTTTTATTGCAATCAAAGAGGGATTGATACCGAAAAAGCAATTGCTCTAATTGTTAATGGATTTAGCAAGGAAGTCTTGAACAAACTACCAATGGAATTTGCCGTTGAAGCACAAAAATTATTAGAAATTTCACTTGAAGGATCAGTGGGATAATAAAAAATATAAAATATGTTAAGTATAGATAATTTACACGTAAGTATTGAAGGAAAACCTATTCTAAATGGAATAAACTTAGATGTTAAAGCTGGTGAAATTCATGCGATTATGGGTCCAAATGGATCTGGTAAAAGTACTTTGTCTTCAGTTATAGCTGGAAACGAAGATTACGAAGTTACAAAGGGTGATATTGTTTTTAAAAATGAAAACATAATTGAACTTTCTGCAGAAGAAAGAGCTCATAAAGGTATTTTTATGTCATTTCAGTATCCTATTGAAATTCCCGGAGTTTCAGTTACTAATTTTATTAAAACTGCTATAAACGCAAATTTAAAAGCTAGAAATGAGAGCGAAATGCCCGCGAATATAATGCTCAAAAAAATTAGAGAGAAAGCAGAGCTTTTAGGAATTGATTCTAAATTTTTATCAAGATCTTTGAACGAAGGCTTTTCAGGTGGAGAAAAAAAGAGAAATGAAATTTTTCAAATGGCAATGCTTGAACCTAGTCTTTCTATTTTAGATGAAACAGATTCAGGTCTTGATATTGATGCTCTTAAAGTAGTCGCTAACGGTGTTAATAAGCTTAAAAACAAAGACAATGCAGTAATTGTTATTACTCATTATCAAAGATTATTAGATTATATTATCCCTGACTTTGTTCACGTTCTCCACGAAGGTAAAATTGTTAAATCTGGAGATAAAAGTTTGGCACATGAGTTGGAGGAAAAAGGATACGATTGGATTAAATAAAATAACAATGTCACTAGCAGATAAATTGGTTTCGTCATTTTTAGCATTTGAGCTTGATACAAATATCTTGTCTCCTGTTCATAAGATTAGGACTGAAGCTATAAAAGAATTTGAAAAATTAGGATTTCCAAATAAGAAGCTTGAAGCGTGGAAATACACTTCACTAAAAAATGTTTTAAAAGAAGACTATACGATTTTTTCAAAAAAGAAAAACGTGTTAGAATTTAAGAACATCAAAAATTATTTTCTTGATAATACAGAAACTTATAAATTAGTTTTCGTTGATGGATTTTTTGATCCGTTTCTTTCTCAAACCAATCATGATGGTGCAGATATTTGTATTCTTTCTGCTGCATTAACTAAGCCTGTTTATTCGAAAGTTATTTCAAAATACTTTGACACTTCAATAAATAAAAAAGATTCGTTATCTCTTTTAAACACTGCCTTTTCAAAAGAAGGAGTTTACATTCACATACCTGAAAATAAAATATTAGAAAAACCTATTGAAGTCATTCACTTTGCAACGGGAAATGAAGCAGCTTTAATGCTGCAACCAAGAAATCTGATAGTTCTAGATAAAAATTCTCAAGCAGAAATAATTGAAACACATCAAAGTTTAACTAGTAATCCAATTTTCACTAACTCAGTAACTGAAATTTTTGTTGCCGAAGATGCTCATTTAGATTATTATAAAATTCAAAACGACACTCTTACTTCTTCGTTAATTGATAATACGTATATTTCTCAAGAAAAAAAGAGTATAGCAAAAGTTCATACGTTCTCATTTGGAGGAAAACTAACTAGAAACAATCTTAATTATTTTCAAAAAGGATCATACATTGATTCTATTATGAAGGGCATTACCATTATTGACGAAAATCAATTAGTTGATCATCATACTCTTGTAGATCATGCTAAGCCAAACTGTGAAAGTCATCAAGACTACAAAGGAATTTATTCAGGAAAATCTACTGGTGTATTTAATGGTAAAATCGTGGTTGATAAAATAGCTCAAAAAACAAATGCTTTCCAAAAAAACAATAATATTCTTCTTACAGACAAGTCTACTATTAATTCAAAACCTCAACTAGAAATTTTTGCTGATGATGTGAAATGTTCACATGGATGTACTATTGGACAGCTTGATCAAGATGCTTTGTTTTATTTAAGAGCCAGAGGAATTCCTAAAAAAGAGGCAAAAGCACTACTAACATTTGCTTTCGCTAATAACGTACTTGAGAGTGTCAACATTCCATCTGTTAAATCGAAAATAAAAAAAATAATTGCAAACAAACTAGGTGTTGACTTAGGGTTTGATCTTTAATTATGGCTTTCGATGTAAATAAAATTAGAGAAGATTTTCCTATACTTAAAAGAAAAGTAAATGGCTGTCCTCTTGTTTATTTAGATAATGCTGCAACAAGTCAAAAGCCAAGAAAAGTCATTGATAGTATTGTTGATTATTACGAAAATTATAATTCTAACATTCATCGTGGAGTACATAGTATAAGTCAAGAAGCTACTGATGCATATGAAGAAGCTAGAAAAAAAATTCAAAAACATTTTAATGTTAAAGAGTCAAAAGAAATTATCTTAACATCTGGAACTACACACTCAATAAATTTAGTTGCAAATGGTTTCACTTCACTTCTTAATAAAGAAGATGAAATTTTGATTTCAGAACTTGAACACCACTCAAACATTGTTCCATGGCAAATGATGTGCGAAAAAAACGGAGCTAAAATTAAAGTAATTCCTCTAACAAGTAATGGTGAGCTCAACTATGATTCTTTTTTAGGTCTTCTTTCTAACAAAACTAAATTAGTTTTTGTTAATCATGTTTCTAATGCACTTGGTACAATTAATCCAATAAAGTCAATTATATCAAAAGCACACGAGTACGGCGCTGCAGTTTTAATAGATGGTGCCCAGGCTAGTTCTCATATTAAAGCTGATTTACAAGATTTAAATGTTGATTTTTATACAACTTCAGCTCATAAATTATGTGGGCCAACCGGAATAGGAATGTTGTTTGGTAAAAAAGAATGGCTAACAAAAATGCCGCCTTATCAGGGTGGGGGTGAAATGATTTCTGAAGTTACTTTTGAAAAAACAACCTATGCTGATCTTCCTCATAAATTTGAAGCGGGAACACCAAATATTGCAGGAGCTATTGGCTTTGGAGCATCATTAGATTATTTAAACAGCATAGGTTTTGAAAATATTGAGGCCTATGAATCTGAGCTTTTAAATTATGCTACAAATAAATTGAAAAATATTCCGGAACTTAAAATATATGGTGAAGCAAAAGACAAAACATCTGTAATATCATTCAACGTTGGTGAACTACACTCTTACGATATTGGTACAATTTTAGATAAGTTTGGAATTGCCGTAAGGACTGGACAACACTGTGCTCAACCAGTTATGGATTACTTTGGAATTTCGGGCACTGTAAGAGCTTCATTCTCTTTTTATAACACGAAACAAGAAATTGATTATTTCTGTAAATCGCTTGAAAGAGCAATAACAATGTTAAGCTAATTTGTATCTTTATTCAAGATTGATATAATATGGATATAATAGAAGTTCAAAATGAAATTGTTGAAGAATTCTCTCTTTTTGAAGACTGGATGCAACGCTATGAGTACATGATAGAGCTTGGAAAATCAATTGATTTAATTGATTCGTCTAAAAAAATTGACACTAATTTAATAAAAGGGTGCCAAAGCAAGTTATGGCTTCATGCAGAACTTAGAGAAGATAAATTAATTTTTAAAGCAGATAGTGAAGCGATTATAACAAAAGGAATTGCTGCTATATTATTGAGAGTTTTTTCCAACCAAACTCCAAAAAACATATTAGAAGCAAACCTTGAATTTATTGACAAAATTGGTTTAAAAGAGCATCTGTCTCCAACTAGAGCTAATGGGCTTTTATCAATGATAAAACAAATAAAATATTATGCTTTAGCATTTAACAAAAACTAAGATTATGGACGCAAACGAATTAGGAGAAAAAATAGTAAAAGCTCTCAAAACAGTATATGACCCTGAAATTCCTGTAGATGTTTATGAACTTGGATTAATTTATGATGTCTTTGTAAATGAAGATAACCATGTTAAAGTATTAATGACTCTTACAACTCCAAATTGCCCTGTAGCAGAAAGTCTTCCACTTGAAGTTGAAGAAAAAGTTAGATCGGTTGAGGAAGTGGTTGAAGCAAAGGTTGAACTTACATTTGATCCGCCATGGACTAGAGATCTTATGAGCGAAGAAGCTAAATTAGAACTTGGATTTTTATAATGTCTCAAGAAATAATAAATAGAGTTGCTAAAAGCAAATTAAAAACTATTGATCTAGATTTTTTCTGTCCTAAAACAGAAAGAATTTCATTTGATATTAAACCTTGGTTAAAAGATGAGCTATTTCTTTTAGAGAAAGACTTCAGAAAAAAAGTGGAAAATTTCGAATGGCAAAATTTTAATACTAAAGCTGTTTTTATAATATGCTCAAATGATGCTATAATTCCTGATTGGGCTTTTATACTTGTAAGCTCCCAGCTTAATAATCAAGGAATAATAAATGTGATTGGATCAAAGGAAGTTTTAGATATCAAATTAATAACTGATTCAATAAATACTTTTGATTTTTCTATATATAAAGATAAACCTGTAATTATCAAAGGTTGTTCTGATCAAAAAATTCCACTTTCTGCATACTCTGTATTATTAGAAAAATTGCAGCATCATGCAAAAAGTATAATGTTTGGGGAAGCATGTTCATCTGTACCTATTTATAAATCATAAAATAATTCCATTTGAAACTAAAAATAATTCATCTACTCTCTCTTCTATTTATTAGTACTCTTGTGTTTTCTCAAGATGAAATTGAAGACAAAAAATGGAAAAAATCGGGAAATGCAGTTTTTTTAGTCAATCAATCTAGTTTTAGTAATTGGACCTCAGGAGGTCAAAGTAGTATTTCTGGAACACTTAAAGTTGATTACAACTATAATTACTCTGATGATGGTTGGGCTTGGGACACGAAAATCTTTAGTAATTTTGGATTAAATAAAATAAGTGGAAGTGAGTTTTTAAAAAAAACAGATGATAGAATTGAAGTTAATTCAGTTTTAGGAAAAAAATTTAATAATGATGTTATTGGAAAATGGAGTTATTCAAGTTTTTTCAATTTTCAAACTCAATTTGCTAAAGGTTATCGATTTGGGAAAGATTCAAATGGAAATCCTAATAGAACTGAAAAATCAAGGTTTTTTTCCCCTGCAACATTACAGCTTGGTGTAGGACTCTACTGGAAAAAAAGCAAAAATTTTTGGATAAACGTTGCTCCTATGACAGGGAAATTAATTTTAGTAAATAGATTTTTTACTGAAACCTTAAACGAAAACGAAACTTACTTTGGAGTTAAAAAAGGAGGAAATAGTAGATTTGAACTAGGAGCTTCAGTCAGAGCTTATTATAAATCTGAGATTTTTAAAAATATTAATTTGGAAAATAGATTGAGTTTGTATTCTGACTATTTGGACAGACCTCAAAATGTAGATTTTGATTGTACATTTAATTTTGTCATGAAAGTAAATCAATATATTTCAACGAATTTAATTTTCCAATTTGTCTACGACGACAATGAAATACAAAGAGTTCAGGTTAGAGAGGTTCTTGGACTAGGGCTGAATATCGACTTAAGTAATATCAGGATATAAAAATGCGTTGTATGGAAATCTAGTAACATGTATTTTTCTAATTTCCTTATAGACATCTCTTCTAAAATTATTTACATCGTCTTTATTTAACGCAGACATAAAAAATACTTTGTCATACTTTTTTCTTAAACTTTTCTTTAAGCTCTCAATACTATTTTTTTCATAATCCATATCGTTTACATCTTCAACAATCTGTTTGTTGTCCATAAACATATCGATTTTATTAAAAACCATAATAAAGGGCTTTTCGCCTGAGTTTATTTCATTTAATATCAAATTTACAGATTCAATGTGATCATTATAATTTGAGTGCGAAATATCTACTATATGAATAAGCAAATCTGCTTCTGTTATTTCAGTTAAAGTGCTTTTAAAAGAATCTACTAATTGAGTTGGTAATTTTCTTATAAAACCTACTGTATCAGTTAGCAAAAAAGGCATGTTTTCAATAACAACTTTTCTAACTGTTGTGTCTAAAGTTGCAAATAGCTTGTCCTCTGCAAACACTTTCGCTTTAGAAATAGAATTCATTAGTGTTGATTTACCAACATTTGTATAGCCAACAAGGGCAACTCTAACAAGCGAACCCCTATTCCCTCTTTGAGTAGACATTTGCTTGTCTATTATAACTAACTTCTTTTTAAGTAAATTAATTTTATTTCTAACTATCCTTCTATCTGTCTCTATCTCGGTTTCACCAGGACCTCTCATTCCAATACCACCTTTTTGTCTTTCTAAGTGAGTCCAAAGCCCTTTTAACCTGGGTAAAATATATTGATATTGTGCAAGCTCAACTTGATTTCTAGCATAACTGGTTTGTGCTCTTTGAGCAAAAATGTCTAGAATAAGTCCAGTTCTATCAACAATTTTACATTTTAAAAATTTTTCAATATTTGCCTGTTGAGCTGGACTAAGCTCATCATCAAAAATTACGGAATTTATGTCATGTATTTTAATGTAGCTTGAAAGTTCTTCCATTTTTCCCTTTCCTAAAAAAGTTTTAGGATCTGGGGAACTCATTTTTTGTGTAAATCTTTTAACAACAGTTCCTCCTGCGGTATATGTTAGAAAATTTAATTCATTTAAATATTCTTCTGAAACCAGCTTTGGTTGATCAAGTGTAATAATTCCTACTAGAACAGTTCGCTCTAAACTCGAAGAAGATTTTTCAATCATTATCTATTAGAAAGATTTTTAAAATATTTTAATTCGACTGAATTACCATCAAATTCTGCATAAGAATAGTAAGAAATCCAATCTCCAAGATTAAAATATTTAGCATTATTACTTAGATTTACTTCTAAAGGCATGTGTCTATGTCCGAAAATAAAATAATCATAATCAATTTGAGTTAATTTTCTTTTAGCATACTGAACAAGCCATTCATTATCGTCACCCTTATACTCAAGATCATCAACTCCAGAAGTAAGCTTATTTTTAGTAGATACAAATTGAGCTAGACTAACACCAATATCAGGATGAATCCATTTAAATAAAAATTTACACAAAGAATTTGTAAAAACATTTTTCATTCTTTTAAAACCTATATCGCCAGGACCTAAACCATCGCCATGCCCAATTAGTAGCTTTTTGCCAGAGATAGAAAAATTCTGAGGTTTGTGAAAAACCGAAATATTAAGTTCTTCTTCAAAATAACCATTCATCCATAAGTCATGATTTCCAACAAAAAAATAAATTTTAGTTCCTGAATCAGACAGTTCTGCTAATTTACCAAGTGTCCTAACAAAACCTTTGGGAACTACTTTTTTATATTCAAACCAAAAATCAAATAAGTCGCCTAATAAAAAAATGACTTTTGCATCATGCTTAATTGAATCAAGCCAATTAACAAACCTTTTTTCACGAACTAAACTACTTGCGTGATCTGGAGCTCCAAGATGATTGTCTGATGAAAAATATATTTTTTCACCTTCTTTTAAGTCAATATTTATAAAACTATTGATCACTTTCATACCAATTAGCAAATGAAGATTCTGTTTCTTGCAATTTAAGGGAATGAAGTGAAATATGAGCAGGAAGACGTTTTTTAATTTTATGTGCAAAATCGATAACCATTAGCTCACAAGTTGGCTGATAGTCAGCTAAAATTACTTTATGACCGCTATTCTTTAAAGTAAGTGCTAATTCTTTGTGAGGAGTGTTTTTGTTAAAAACTGTTGCATGATCAAAAACGTCGACAACCTCTTCCTTTACTATTTTTTTTAAATCACTGAAATCAATAACCATCCCATATTTAACATTATTAGAGTCATCATTAGGCAATCCAATAACGGTAACAAAAAGCTTGTAACTGTGTCCATGAACATTTCTACAAGCCCCGTCATACCCATACAAAGCATGTCCTGTTTCAAAATTAAACTGTTTAGTAATTCTAATCGTATTCATTATTATTAATTTAGTACAAAAGTAAAAGATTCCGTTAGATTACCTTCTCAAAGCAATAAAAAGGTTTGTCACTTTGTTTTCTAAAATAAATTTCTCCTAATTTTTCAAATCCTAAGTTAGAGTAAAATATATTATTAAAAGGGTTTCCACTGAAGGTGTCTAACCTAATGGATTTAATATTATTAGCCTTTGCAAACTCAAAAGAAAAAGACATTAATTGTTTAGCATACCCCTTTTTTTGATAATCAGGATCCACTGCAAGCCTGTGTAAATAAAGATTATTTTTATTAGGAGTTAACCAATTTACCTTTGAATAAAACTCATCCATTTTATTCGAAATAACTAAACAACCAATCAATTTGTTTTTTATTTCAAGTACGTACAAATTTTGATTTAAAACATCTTCCTCAAAAGTTTCAATATTTGGGTAATGCTCATTCCATTGAAATATTTTATTTGAAATCATAAAAACAGCACATGCTTTTGTTATTTTAATTATTCTGTCTAAATCATTTATTGTTGCTTTTCTAATCATATAACTAGTAGATTAAATTACCGTAATAATCAACATTAACGTTTGAAAAAGGATCAATCATTTTATCTACTAAAACTGAAAACTCGCCTCTTGAAATAGTTCTTTCTAAACTAAAATTAGATAAGCTATGGCTTTTCCATACTTCTAAATATTCAGATTCACTTGAAAATGATTCTCCATTAATTTCGTTAATCCAGTTTAAAATATTTTTAATTGTTGCTTTTTCTGGAAAAGAAATCTGATCAGATTTAAACATCATCCAATTATCTAAGTAAATATCATTTTTATTCAATTTAGCATTTGGATAAAAAAGAGTTTTATTTTCCCATCCTATATTTAATCCCTCAGATCTTAAAATACCACATGCCCCAATTTTCTGATAACTTATGAAATTTAAATCCTCACTGTCAACATCAACATACGGTAATATGTATCCGTTATTTTTTAAAATCTCTAACTGCACATCTCTTGTATTGATTTGATCAATATTTTTTTTCTTTCTGATTGCTAAAGAAGCTAGAATTCCTGAGGCTTGACCTATCTGCATCACAACAGGTTGTAGTCTAGTCGTTCCATTCACAAGGTTAGAGACGGAAATAGATTTTTCAATGACAATAAAATTATCAATGTTTTCGGGAATTAAGCTGCCTATTGGAACAGAGTAAGATGGGACAGGGTAAAAATCAAGTTTAGGAAGATTAGAGTAATTTGAATAAGCACCATGATGATGGTCAATTGGATAATCTCCAACTGCAATTCCTGTTCTATAAATTGAATTTTGTTGAGAATAAGGAGATTTAATATCGTTTAATGTTAAAGTAACCTTTCCCTTTGACCTTCTTGATTCTCTGTGATATGGTATAAGTGGAAATCCGTCTTTTGTAGAGTATTGGTCATAATCTAAAGATAAATTACTAAAACCCATTTCCGTTTGAATAAAATATAAAAATCTTAATGATTTTTGTTTAGCTTTTTCATAATTCAAAAAGCGCTGCTCATCATTCATTTCTATAGAATTCGTATAATAATCATTTCCGTTTATAGGCCAATTAATCATATATTTTTTGTTGGGGAGCTCTCCATAACTTATCAATTTTTCTTTGGACCATAATTTTTTAACTTTTTTGTCGCATTCACCAGAATCATAGGAGCAAATAAATTCTTTTCTATTATAGTTTTTTGGCTTTGTAATTGTCATGTTTTTCCCAAAATCTTTCAAAATCATAGTATATGTTAAATCTTGAATGATGTTATTCGAAAGATCTGGAGCGATATCTTCATTAAACCTTTTAGTTGAGTCCATTCCAACAAAATAAGGAAGATTTAACATTGGAATTAAATCTCCTAGTTCAGTCGCATCAATTAAAATTTTAGATTTATATATTGAAGGATCTTTCTTTGTTTTAATACTAAAGTTTTCATTCTTGACTACTTCACTAACAGTGGAACCGAACAAAATTGTTAAATTTTTTTCTTGATTAGCAATATTTTTAAGTATTCTGTTTCCAACAGACGGTTCAAACATGAAATTACTTACCCAACCTGTTTTAAGACTGTCCAAATGGCCATAATAAGAAACTAAACTGTCTCTAAATTCTTTTAAAAAACCAGAGGGCATTTTATAATTTCCATCCATAGCACTAACACCAGCTGAGGTTAACATTCCTCCAAGCCAATTAGACTCTTCAATAAGTAAAGTTTTTGAACCAAGTCTAGAGGACTGAATTGCTGAAGCTACCCCACTAGTTCCTCCGCCAACTACAACTATATCAAAATTTGTTTCAGAACAAGAGGAATTAGAAAGTATTAATATTAATACTAGTAAACGAAAAAATAGTATTTCAAGTTTTTTAATCATCAATTACCTCGTGAATGACCTGGCCAGTTGAGCCGTCTGGAGAGTTAATCCCTAAGACTGTTGCTATTGTTGGTGCGATATCAATAACATCTGTTCTTCTACTTATTGACCCCTTTTTTATTCCATTTCCATAGAAAATTAATGGGACATGAGTATCGTGATCATACATGGATCCATGCGTAGATCCTTTTCTTGGAAATTTCCAGTTAGGCATAAGTGTGTAAACTATATCTCCTGACAGATTTTTATTAAATCCATTTCTAACTAGAGTAGTGTGATGATCGTTGTTGCTTGTTAAAATTTCTTGTGAAGAATAAACATTTCCAATGCCTGGAAATGATTGCATTATTTTAATAATTTTTCTCTGAACTTCTTCAAAATTTAAATTTGTTTTTTCAATCAGATTATGATTAAGAAAGATCTGATTATTAGAGTTTCCTACAATAATTTTTTTAGTTTTAAATAATTCAATAACAGAACTTTCAATATGTTTTTTCCATTTATATGCGTCAAAATAGTTGACTGGAATTTTACTGTCTTTAAGAAATCCTGGAACACCGGTTGCACCATGATCTGCCGTTAGAAAAAGAGTATAATTTCCAGGCCCCACTTTGTTATCAAAATAATCTAAAAGTCTTTCAATTTCTTTATCTAATCTTATATAGGTGTCTTGAACTTCTTTAGAATTAACTCCGAATTGATGTCCAACATAATCGGTAGATGAAAAATCTATCAATAAAAAATCGGTATTAGTATCCTCTCCCAATTTTTCATTTTCAACAGCTTTTATAGCAAAATCTGCAACTAAAGAATTTCCAAAAGGAGTTGATACTAATGCTCCATAATATGACTTTCCGGTTTTATCGCTTTTAATTTTAAAATTGTGAGGGAAAATTGCTTTTTTTTCACCTCTAAAGTTAGATTCATAATTGTTATCATCAGGTCCACTTTCACTGTAAGTAGAAATATCATAATACGTATTCCATGTTTTTAAATACTTATCAATTACTCTAGATGTATTAAATTCTTTAACCCAACTTGGTAAGGAATCTACATAATATGAACTAGTAATAAAACTTCCTTTTTCTCCCCCCTCAAACCAGTAAGCAGCATTTGCTGTATGGCCAGAGGATAATATAGCTCCCCTATCTTTAATCGCAACTCCAATAGTTTTTCCTCTAAAGTTAGTTGCAATTCTGTTTTCATCAGCTAAAGTGGTAGTTAGCATATTGATTGGAGATTTTTTTCCCTGATCACTTTCGCTACCAACGGAAAAATAACTGTTATCATCAACACAATAAATTGATTTATTTAGTTTTTTATCAAACCAACTGTTCCCAATAATTCCATGTACACTTGGATAAGTTCCTGTAGCTACTGTAGTGTGTCCGGGTCCTGTAGAAGTTTGTGCGTAACCATAATGATTGCTTTTGGCTATAAAACCGTTTTTAATCAATTTTTTAAAACCCCTATCAGAATAATGTGCCCAGTATTTAGTTAAGTACTGATGTTTCATTTGATCAACTACTATACCTACAACAAGTTTTGGATTTTCATTTATTTTATATCCTTCTGTTACTCTTTCCTTAGAAACTCTAACAACAAAGCCAATAACTAAAAGAAAAAATCCTAAAATTAAGATACTGGAAAAAGCTTTTTTAGACATAAAGTAATTTTTGACAAATTAATCAATTCTTTTAAAATACTGCATTAAGTCATTGTTATTTCCTACAATTACACCTTCTTCACCTTTCAATTTAATCTGGTGAAGTTTTTTGACATCGCTAGGAGCAAAAAATCCGGTTTCTACTCTAGAATTTGCTGTGAAGGTTCCATCTCCATTTCCAATAAGCATTAATCCATTACTGGCATCATTTCTTGGAGTTTCAACTTCAGAAGTAAATAAATTACCTGCAACTAAAAGATCGATGTTTCCATCATTATTGTAATCATCAACAATAATGTCATTTATAGAAGATAATTGTGCTTGATAAGGAAGATCAATAGATTCGAAATTAGAACTCTTATTAATAAGCACTACACTTTTAAAAGAATTAGCATGAAGTCTTAAGGCATTGTCTAGATTCACTTCTCCATAAACATCTTTTACATCAAGTGAAGCAAACAGATCGTATTTCTGTATTTTACTTTTTAACTCGGGGACCTGCTGAGAAGAACATGAAAATCCTCTTAGCGGAAATTGAATGCCATAATTGTAATAGGCTAAAACAATGTCCTTACTCCCATTATCGTCAAAATCATCATAAAAGACTTCAAAGGGTTCCTCAGGATTTGCTTGATATTTATAATTTTTCCCAAGATTTCCTAAAACTAAATCCTCTTGTCCGTCATTATTAAAATCTGCGCTTTCTATTGAATACCACCAACCGCGTCTCTGGTCACATGAATCGTTTAATTTTTCTTTTTTTAATACCCCGTTGTAATTTTTTATCAATGTTAAAGGCATCCATTCTCCAACCACAAACAAATCTTTGTCTCCATCATTATCGTAATCTGACCAGACCGCATCTGTAACTAAGCCTAATTCACTTAAACTATTATTTACATCATTGTACTTTTCAAAAGTTCCATTGTTGTTAACCAATAAATAACTGGTAGCCGGTTCAGGATAGTGCCACGGAATCATTCTTGATCCAATGAAAAGATCTAAATCTCCATCGTTATCAAAATCATAAGGCCTTACAACTGAGCCTGACTCATAAACATCTGGCAACAAATTTCTTTTAAATTCAAAATTCCCTTTACCATCGTTAATGTATATTCTGTCTAAGTATGTGCTAGAATTAGGAGAAAATTCATTTCCTCCACTAACAACATAAAGATCGTTATCTCCATCATTGTCGATATCGATAAATATTGCATCAATATCTTCAAGAACTTTATGTGGATTCCAGGTTTTACTTTCTGATTCAATAAGTTCCCCTTGCACATTTTGAATAAGTAATTTTGAAACTTTTCCAGATGCCGATCCAATATAAACATCATCTAAACCGTCTCCATTCACATCACCAACGGCTAATGCAGGGCCTAACTGGGATAACTTGTGAGGAAGTAAAACTTGCTTTTCAAAATCATCGAAAGAATTTTCAATATGAGTATAATTTATTTTAGAAGGAACCTGCTCAAAAAATAATTCTTTTGACTTAGAATTAGAATTAAAACGCTTTGAGCTATTTGAATTTATTTTTAATACTTGATTAGCTTTTACGTCAAACAGTTTAGTTTGTTTAGAATTTGGCCAAGTAATTATTAAACTATCTACTTTTTTATGAATTCCTAATCCAAAGTGAATCATATTTTCACTTGTAGAGTAAATTCCTCTAACGTTAGAACTTTCAGAAAGCTGAATTTCTTTTCCGTTGTATATGGAAACTTTAGATCCAAAGACAGGTTTATTATTCTGGTTAATAAGTTCTAGTCTTAAAAAGTTATTTTTTGAATTGTTTTTATAAATGAATGCCTTTTCATTTACATTATTTACTACTAAATCTAAATCTCCATCATTATCTAAATCTGCATATGAGGCTCCGTTAGAAAAACTAGGTTGATCTAAACCCCATGATGTTGTCTCATTTTTAAAATCAAGATCTCCGTAATTTTTGTACAGGTAGTTTTTAATCTTAACACTAGGAACTAATTCTAAAGCCTTATCAAGGGGGAGAATATCCCATAGATTATAATCAAAAGATTTATTTTTTTTAACATAATCATCTGCGATTTTTAAAACAAACTCTCCTAATTTTTTATCTGCATCAGTATTTCTAATATCTCGTAACAGTCCGTTTGTAACGTATATATCTTTTAAACCATCATTATCAAAATCAGCAATTAGATTTGCCCAACTCCAATCCGTTGTTGAGGTTTTAGTGTATTGAGCAACATCACTAAAAGTTTTATCTCCGTTATTTATTTGAAGTGTATTAAACATATACTGAAAATGACCACCATTTTGAACGACTTTCCAAAACGAAGAGGGGTTCATTCCGCTCATATTGGACTTTAATCTAAAATTATCTTCAGCTGTCATATCGACAACCATAACATCTAACTCTCCATCATTATTTATATCAGCTGAATCTACACCCATACTATAGAAAGAAGTGTGTTTTAAAGAGCTTTCGGTTTCATAAGAAAATGTTCCATCTCCATTATTATAATATAAAAAATCAGGTGCATCAAAATCATTTGCTACATATAAATCAACATAGCCATCTTGGTTTAAATCTGAGGCAACTACACTATTTGGAAAACCTGTTCTATTAAGTCCTGCTTCATCTGTAACATCAATAAAACTATTGTTTCCTGTATTTTTAAATAATTGTAAAGAATATTCAGGCAAGGTTAAGTCTGATCCAAAAAATTTAGAATAACTTCCGGGATTTGGTGGTTGATTAAGTAAGTATAAGTCCAAGTAACCATCATTGTTATAATCAAAAAAAACAGCATGTCTGGTTCTTGCCGATACATCAACACCCCACTTTTTTGAGGATTCTTCAAAAGTAAAATCTCCTTTATTTATATATAATTTGTTTCTTCTAAGTTCAGGGTTATCATCATACAACTCTTTGCTTACATATACATCAACAAGTCCATCATTGTTAATGTCTGCAATTGTGATTCCTGACGACCAGGATCCGTTATCAATAATTCCTGAATTTTCTGTCTTATCTAGAAATTTAAAATCTCCTAAATTTCTATAGATTTTATCAGCAACTAAATTTCCTCCAAAGTAAAGATCTTGTAGTCCGTCATTATTAAAATCTGCAATTCCTACACCTCCGCCGCCGTAATAATTTGCATATAATAAAATATTATGCTCCTTTTTGTCTTCAATAACATTATTAAACTCAACTCCTGTTTGATTAGAATTTAATAATTCAAAAACACTTTCTTGAGAAAAGGAATAGTTAAAAAATAAAAAAAATATAACTAATAATATTTTCATAAAATAAAAGTAAAAAAAAAGAGGGAAATTAATCCCTCTTTTTCGAATATATAAAAAACAAAAATCTTCTTATTTATCCCACCAAACTTTTGTTGTAAAGTCGTTTGGACCTTGTCTTGCAATTGCGGCAGCAAAATTATCAGCATTTGTAGACTCCTCTCCAGTTGGGTATATTAACCTTCTTGGAATGGTACCTCCAGTAACATTTCCTGGATCGTTTGTAGGAGTTAATGTTGGGTATCCAGTTCTTCTCCAGTTAGAGAAAGACTCGTACTCATTTAAAAGAGTAGCAGCCCAATATTGTTCACTGATCATTTCCCATCCTTTTGCAGCATCGTAAGGCTTAGCAGCTAAATAATCAGCAACTTGAGCATCTGAAATTACAGCAGCATTTGTATAAAGTTGACTAAGCATCTGCATAGCAGCTTTTACTCCAGCCTCGTAGTGAGTTTTAGCATCACCAGGAACTGACCAACCTCTAAATGCCATCTCAGCTTTTAAAAGTCTTACTTCAGCATACGTTTGAAAAACCATAGGAGCATCTCTTCCTGTAATTACTCCTCTATTTGGCTCTGCATAAATCGAAGTATCAGCAACTGTAGCTCCAGTACTTCCATTTGGCATACCAATTAAATCTGCAATAGCAGTACTACCATCTGATCTTCTAGCAGCTAATATTGGTAATCTTGGATCGTCTTTTAACCAATCGACAAAAGTCTTGCTCATTCTTGGATTTCCGTCAGCATCAAAAACTTCACCATGTCCATTTTTGTTGATTCCCTCTGGTCCATCAGTGTGTTGAACCATTGCTATGTGATCGTTAGATGTCATAGTTCCAGCAGCAACAGCTTTTTCAGCCCAAGCTTTCGCTGTAGCAGAATCCGCTTTTGTTAATCTCATTGCAAGTCTTAGCATCATTGAGTTACCCCAAGCTTTCCACTTAGCCATATCTCCTCCGAACATAATATCTCCTGCACCCATAGTCGTACTAGATCCAATTTGAGCAACTGCCTCTTCTAGCTCTTTAAGCATATCCATGTAGATATCTTGTTGAGCATCGTACTTAGGCTTTAATATACCGTTAGTGTAACCTTGACCAGCTTCACTGTAAGGAATATCTCCGTGAAGATCCGTTAGTCTAGAGTAAATAAACACTCTTAATATACGTGTCATTCCCATTTCAGATCCACTATTTCCCTCTGATGTTAATTGAGCTTTAATATCCTCAATTTCTTTAACAGCTGATGGGTAGTATCTGTCCCATAAAGAGGTTGCATATCCATCATTTCTAAAGTATCTATCTCCTGACCAGTAACCAGCCGTAGAAGAGAAATGTTGAATCATTACAGATTGGTAGATCAAACTGGCTCTCCAGTTTTCGTATCTACCTCCTGATGTTTGTAAAATAACTGACGCAAACTTGTTTGCTACGTCAAGTTGACTTGCTTTTGCAGGGTTAACATTCAATTCCTCAAATCCTTTATCGAATTCACATGAGGAAAGAACTAAACTTAATGCAAAAAATGTTAGTAGTATTTTTTTCATAATTGTATAAGTTTAAAATTTAAGATTTAAGTTAAGTCCAATAGTTCTTGGAACAGGAAGACCAAACCATTCTAAACCAGCAGAGTTTCCGTTATTATATGCAGACTCAGGGTCAATATTATCCGTACTGTTACTTAAGAAAAATAAATTTCTTCCAATAAGCGATACAGTAGCTTTGCTAATAAATGATCCTTCTAACATATCAGATGGTAAAGTGTAACCAATACTTAACTGACGAAGTCTCATATAATCTGAATCTTGTATAGCTTCTTCAGCAATACTGTAAGTTCTTCTGTAATAGTCTTCTTGTTGAGATTGAGGAATAGAAGTAGTAATTGAACTTCCATCTTCCATTACACCACTTGGTGTAAATCCAGCCTCACGACCTCCTGCAGGAACAGTCTTCTTGTGATGACCATTTCTAATTAAAAAAGCATTTGTACCTGAGTATATTTGCCCTCCTGTTTTTCCTTCAACTAAAATTGAAGCGTTAAAATCTTTGTATCTAAAAGATGATCCAAAACCAAGTGCTGTTGGAGCAACTCCAAATCCTAAGATTTTTCTAGCACCAATTTTTGGAATTGGAATTCCGTTCACCATTTCGTGAACTATTGCACCTGCATCATTTCTTACATAAGAAGAACCGTACAGTGCACCGTATTTTTCACCAACAATATGAGTAACATTTAAGTTTCTTGATCTAGGCTCATCCATTGAGATATTACCTCCAGTATCGTTAGTTGCAACTACTTCACTTGTGTTATTTGTGTAGTTAATTGACGCGTTCCAAGCGAAATCATCAGTTCTCATTATCTCACCTTTTACAAGTAATTCAATACCCGAGTTTGAAATATTACCAAGGTTTGCAAGAGCTGCACCAAAACCTGAGGTTGCAGAAGCACTAACTCCAACAATATCACCTAAAGTTTCATTGTCATAGAATGTAGCATCAATAGATAGTTTGTTGTCAAACAATCTTAAGTCTACACCAAATTCAGTTTCATTTTTCTCAAAAGGAGTAATTTCAGAATTTGGAATAGTTCCTCCAGAAATATTTCCAAGAGAAGCACCTAAGTGACCTTGACCATATATTCCGTAAGATAAACTTAAAGCATATGGGCTATCAGCACCACCTGCTACCTGAGAATAACCTCCTCTTAATTTTAAGAAAGAAACAGTATCTCCAAGATCCATAACATCAGAAAGAACTAATGAAAGAGAAGCAGAAGTATACAAGTCATTATTTGGAGCTACTTTATCTTTTAAAGATAAAGTTGAGAACCAGTCATTTCTTGCAGTTAAAGTTAAATAAGCCCAGTCTTGAAATCCAAATTCTGCAGATCCATATGCTGAGTTAATTTTAGTTTTCCAGTAGCTGTAGCCACCTCCTTGATTTTTAGTGTTCCCAACATTAATTAAAAATGGAACAATAAAATCAGAACCTGATTTTGATACTGCATCATATTCTTGAACGTTTGTTCCAATACCAACAAATGCATTTAAAACAAGACCATCCACGATTTGTAAATTGTCTGTACCTAAAAACGCATCCACATCGTATTGCTTAAACGTACTTTTATTTTCATTAATAGATCCGTTTGGTTGAAAAGCAGTTCCCCAAGGAGTTGAACTAGTTTTGTGTAAATCGTAACGATCTCCACCCATTCTTCCTCTTAAATATAAATAATCAGTAATATCCAATCTAGCATTTACTGCTCCAATAAATCTCGATTTTTCAGATGAATTTATAAAGTTATAAGCAGCAAAATATGGATTCTGAGAATAAGTATTATCACTAATTCTAAATTCTGTTAAATCTGCATTTCTACCTAGTCCACCTTCTCCCATCATATCGTCTACAGAAACAGAAGGAGCAAATAAATTAACAGCAAAGTTTCCATTACCAGGTGAATCTGATAATTGTGGATTACCTTCTTGGTCTTCTAAAATGTATTTCATGTTGACATCAACATTAAGCTTGTCTCCATACTTTCTAGAGGAATTTAATCCAAAAGAATTTCTTTTTAATGTAGAGTTAGGAACAATGTCTAAATTATCCAAATTTGTTACAGAAAATCTAGTACTACCGTTCTCGTCAGAAGATGAAACAGCAATTGTATTAGTGTAAGTTTCACCAGTTTGGTAAAATTTATCTAAGTTACTTCCCTTATTAGTATAAGGTCTAGCAACACCATCCCACTGAGCAACTAAAGAACCGTCCATTTTAGGTCCCCAAGCTTGATAAGTATCAATAGCATCAGATACTTTTGAAGCATCTCTACCTTGCCCATAAATTTCTTGCGTATCCCTTAAAGAAAGGTTTAACATGTCAAATTGAGTTGAAGAATTAAATTCAACTCCAATTCCTTTTGTTCCAGCTCCAGTTTTAGTGTTTATAATTATAACACCATTAGAAGCTCTAGATCCATAAAGTGCTGCAGCTGCACCACCTTTTAAAACAGAAACAGATTCGATCTCATCTGGATTAATACTTGAAATACCATCTCCATAATCAGCACCACCCCAAACACCAGCAGAACCTAAATTAGAATTGTTAATAGTAATTCCATCTACGACATAAAGAGGTTGGTTGTTTCCAGTTAAGGAACTTGTACCACGAATAACAACTCTACTTGAACCTTTAGCTCCCATCGAACCACCAGTTACCATAACTCCGGCAACCTTACCTTGAAGGGCATTAATAGCATTTGTAGTTTTGTTATCACTAAGTTCTTCACCGCCTACTTGAGTAATTGAATACCCAACCGCTTTAACGTTTCTTTTCATACCAAGTGCTGTAACAACAACTTCAGATAAAGCATTGTCAGGTTGTAAAGAAACATTAACAGTTGCAGAAGATCCGACAACTACCGATTGATTAGTATATCCAACAAAGCTAAAAACAAGGGTATCCCCGTTTGAAGCGTTAATTGAATAATTACCATCGAAATCAGTTGAAACTCCATTTTGAGTTCCTTCGACAAGTACAGTTGCTCCAGGAAGAGGCACACCGTTATCGTCGGTTACTGTCCCACTAATTGATTGAGCTTGAACGGAAAAACCGAAGGCAAACATCAATAAGAAAGAGGACAAAATTGTTAAAAATTTTGTTTTCATAAATATTTAGTTTTGTTTAAATCATTACTAATTTAATAAAAACGTTAACACTTCGTTAACATATTCGTAAAAAATTTAAACAATTTCGACAAAAGCGTATTTTATTACGATCAATTTTTTAGAAAAAACATCTAATAAATAGTATCTAACCATTTCTAAAAGAATGTTTTAGGGATTGATTTTGCTATATTTTATAAGAAAAGTATCTCATCAACAAAAAGCCAGGCGTATTCTCCTTGAGCAGGATGACCTTTGGGAAGTTTTTTGTTGCTTTTAACAACAAGTCTGAGCTTGTTTGATTCTTTAGCGATAGGAATTTTAAAAAATTTAACAAGATCAGATGCTCCTAAAATTGAGGGTACATAGTCTTTTGAATAAATTAATTTATCATTTTTTCCGCCAATATCATAAAGCTCTATCCTTTTAGGGAACATAATATATGAACCTATAGATTCTAAAGCATGTATGCCAATTCCTGTGTGTGATTTACCTTTTAAATCTATTTCTAATACTAAATCTCCAGAATTTCGCTCATTAACTCCAGCCTTGTAATCTTGAGTACGAATAAAGCCGTTCCAATCCCCATCTCTAAAATTGATATCCCCTACAATTCCGTCAAATAGTTTTTTAGGATTTTTGTATCTATTATCAGGAGCTGTCTTTAATATATAATCCTTTAATATTCCTTCAACTTTAACAAAATCTACAGAACCTATTTTACTGTCTAACCAACCGCTCTTGAAGGCTTTCGCTTTAAGATTTGAAGAATTAGAAATAAAAAAAGGATTTTTATAAATAGTAGACAAAGAATCTGGATCTTCCCCATTAAGAGTGTACCTAATTGTAGGATTCCCTAGAGGCTTATAAAACTCTATTTTTAAAGAGTCCGAAAACATTGTTTGCCCTGATATAGGTTCAGGGGATGATAACGGAACGCCTTTTGCAAAATCACTAACTCCAAAATTTAAGTTTGTGGTGTATAAATCTGAAAGTTTTTGTTGATTGTCATTGTTTATGTTGGTGTTCCATAAATAGACAGTTTTTAATTCATTGTTTTGCAATAGCTGATTTAAGCCCTCAAACCCCACGCCTGTATTGTTTAGGTTAAGACTTTCTATAGAGTTACTAATTGATAATAGTCCATTGTCTGTTATACTCGTGTTGTTAATTTTTAAGTATTTTAAATTTGTAAATGACTTTAAATTCTGCAATAAACCGTCACTTAGGTCAGTATTGCTTAGGTCTAGTTTAATTAATTGTTGTTTTACTTTGCTTAATGCGCTTAAGTGTTTTGATTTTAAATTCGTTCCTAAAAATTTAGCTTCTAAATAATTGTTCGAGACGCTATTTCTTTCCAGTCTAAAATTTAGGTCTAATAATTTTTCCAGATCTTTTTTTCTGGGTGGATCCACTTTTTCTAAATCAACCTTAATAAAAGAATTTACAATTTCTTGTTCGTTTTTTTCAAAAGTATTAAACGAATTATAAGCCTCAAACTCTGCACCTTTATCTATCCAAATTCTAAGTAATTCAATTTCATTTTCAGTAAGTTGAGAATTTCCTTCTGGCGGCATATGCATTTTATCTTCCATTGGAAGATTTGGGTAATTATATAAATGGCTTGAACTTGCGTCAAAAGAGACTAATATATTACCTGATTCACCTCCTTTTAAAATTGCTTCTTTTGAATTCAAGATCAAATCCCCTTTGGATTTGTTTAGGTTATGACATTTAACACATTTATTATCTAAAATTGGCATTACAATACTAGAATATATGTTTATACTATCAATACTTGTAACATTTGTTGTTTGACTAAAATCTGGTAATTTTAAATAGTCGCTGCCGTGTGTTATCTGTCCTCCAAAATGTCCAGTTACTGACAATAAGACAATAGTAATTAAGAACACTCCATTGAAATACTTTATGTGTGTAGATGTTTTATGAATCCACAATAAAACTCCAATAAAAAGAGTCGTAGAAATCCCCAGCCACATATGTCTTTCGATCAAATCTCCTGAAAAATCATCGCCTAAATAAAGAAAAAAACCCAGCAAGGCACTTAAAACAGAAAATACAAATGAAAACAACAAGCCAAATCTAATAGGAATTGTATAGCTGTTTTTAAAAAATTTCTCAAGCAGAACAAGACAAAACGTTAAGTACAGCGCACCAATTGGAAGATGTAACACAACTGGATGAAACTTTCCTATATAATTAAGTAACTCCATTATATTATTGAGTAATTAGCATCAATTAAAAGATCCTTGTTCTCGTTGTCACACAAAGAATAATTAAACCCTTTTCTCAAACTATATCCTGCATAATCTCCATTTTTATTAATGGCTATAAATCCAACCTGTAAATATTCCCATTCAGGACCAGATTTATGAATTTTTGAAATTCTTTCAACTATTGTTTTACAGGCCTCCAATGGAGATGCACCTTGTCTCATTAGTTCAACAACCATAGCGCTTCCTGATGTTTTTATTATAGCTTCACCTAAACCGGTAGCTGCCGCAGCACCAACTTCATTATCTAAAAATAATCCTGCTCCAATTATTGGAGAATCTCCAACTCTACCGTGCATTTTCCATGAAGCTCCACTTGTTGTACAGGCTCCGTAAAAGTCTCCTGTTTCATCAATTAACAGCATACTGATTGTATCGTGATTTTCAATATTAATAATAGGCTTATAATCTGAGTTTTCTTTCCATTTTATCCAGTCTTTTCTAGATTCTTCTGTTAGTAAATTCTCTTGATTAAAACCTTTAGAAATAGCGAATTCTAAAGCACCTTTCCCAGATAACATGACATGTGGCGTATCTTCCATTACGTGTCTTGCTACTGAAATGGGATGTTTAATGTTCTGCAAAAAACTTACCGATCCACAATTGCTATTTTTATCCATTATACAAGCGTCTAAAGTGACTATTCCTTCTCTGTCAGGATATCCTCCAAGTCCTACGGATCTTACTTTAGGGTCAGCTTCAGAAACTTTAACTCCTTCTTCAACAGCAGACAGTCCTCCTTTTCCACTTTTTAAAACTTCCCAGGCTTTTTTGTTTGCATCTAGACCGTGATTCCATGTAGAAATAATTCTAGGATAAGTTTTTTTAATATTAATATTATTTAATTCATCACAACCTAAAATACTAGAAACCCCTAAAGATCCTAAAGCAGATTTTTTTATAAAATTTCTTCTGTTACTCATTTTTAAAAATTAATCGATTATTCCAATTTCTCTATTTTCTAAGCCAATAACATTAGTTAAATCATCTCCAATTTCTTTTCTTTTATTATCAGCTAAAGCAATTATTTTTTTTACAATTCCTGGAAATTCATTAATAATGTTTTTTGTTTCTGATGGATCTGTTTTTAAATTATAAAGTTCATTTTCTAAAAGATCTACATATTCGTATTTTATTGGAGTTCCATCATTTCTACCTTTTCTTCCGTTTAAAGTTCTATACCTATGAGGAAAATACATTTTATAATCTCCGTATCTAACTCCATGAAGACTGTTTTTATGATAATAGAAAAATAGTGCCTCATGTGGATTTTCTTTTGATCTTCCTGTTAAGTTTTCCCAAATATTTTTTCCGTCAATTTTATTTTCAGAAAGGTTTGAACTAATCACTGAGGCAAAAGTTGGAAGCCAGTCAATACCCATAAAAGGAGTGGAAAGGACAGTGTTTGGTTTTATTTCTTTTGGATACCAAACAATACAAGGTACTCTTTGACCTCCTTCCCAAGTGGTTCCTTTTCCTTCTCTATAAACTCCTGTTGAACCAGCATGTTCTCCATATGAAAGCCAAGGTCCATTATCTGATGTGAAAACAATTATTGTGTTTTTATCTAAATTATTTTTTCTTAGAGATTCCATAATGAGCCCTACAGAATGATCAATTTCTTCAATTACGTCAGTATATAACCCATACCCAGATCTTCCATTGAATTTTGATGATGCAAATAGCGGAACATGAGGTTGAGGATGAGACAACAATAAGAAAAACGGATTATCTTTATTTTTTTCTATGAAAGAAATACTTTTTCTAGTCAATTCCATTGTTAAATCAGACTGATCAGTAAGTATTTCTACTGGCTTATCGTAATCATAGAGCATTAAGTCAGGATAACTATCAGGATATTCCGCATGGAAGGGCCACATGTCATTTGAGTATAATATTCCAAAAAAATCATCAAACCCATGATTTGTTGGTAAAAATTTTTCATTATCCCCTAAATGCCATTTTCCATAAACTGCAGTATTATATCCCTTTTGCTTAAACATTTCGGACATTAAAAATTCACTTGGATTAATTCCTTTTTTTGAATTTGGCCCAAGGGCTCCACTAAATCCTATTCTATTTGAATAACTTCCGGTTAAAATAGAAGCTCTTGAGGCAGAACAAACAGCCTGAGTAGAATAATAAGATTTTAATAAAGCTCCTTCCTTGGCTAAGTAATTTAAATTTTGGGTGTTAATCGTATTAGAACCATAGGAACTTAAATCCGCAAATCCTAAGTCATCTGTTAATATAAATATTACGTTTGGAGACTCAACATTATCATTAGTTTTACAAGATGAAAAAAATAGACATATAAGGAATACTTTTAGAACAGCTGTTTTAATAAATTTCATTGTTTTAAGAATTATTAAAAATTCATTTTTTAAATTAGTCATTTAAAATTAATATTCACAAATTTTTATATAAGTGATATTGATTTATAGTTAATACAATTAAATATATCGTTGAGCAAAATGGAGATTAAAAAAAGACGCTTATTTAGAAACCCTACATATAACAAGATATCTTCCATCCCAATTTCTAGTCAAATATTGTTTTGGATAGGTTATTTTACTTTTAATACAATAAGATGGGGTAGTTTTTATTCTGATTATGCTTATTCCTTTAAATCTAATCTTATTGAGTTTCCATTTCATATTGCATTATCTTACATTTTCATATTTTACCTTCTACCCAAACTTTTTAACGGAAAAGTTATTGATTTTTTCACTCTTTTAGTTATTAGTCTGGGTCTTGCTCTTGTTTTAAAATTTCTGGTTGCTTATTACTTTACTAGTGGAGATGTAATGCCTGAATATGCTGGTATAACTTCAACACTGAATCTTGCTTATGCGACTTCTTATCTGCTTGGACAAATTTATGTAATAGGTTTTGTAACAGCCATTAAATTAGCTATAGACTGGATTAAGCAGAAAGAATATCTCACTGAAACTAACGAAATGCTATTAGAAAATGAATTAAAATATTTGAGATCTCAAATTCAACCTCACTTTTTTTTCAATACACTTAATAACCTTTACTCTTTAACTATTGACAAGTCAGACAAGGCCCCCGATTTGATCTTAAAGCTATCTGATTTAATGAAATATTTTTTATATGAAACAGGAAAAGAATTTCAAACGTTAGAAAATGAAATCTCTCATATTAAAGATTATATTGAAATAGAAAAATTGAGATATGACGAAAATCTAAAAGTTAATTTTAATATTAATAGTAAAACAAAAAAAGTAATTGTTAAACCGTTAATTCTTATTCCACTTGTTGAAAATGCATTTAAACACGGTGCAAGAAATTCAAAAAAAAACAGATACATTACCATTGATTTGAACGCAACATCAAATCTTTTAGATTTTAGAATTGAAAATTCATTTGAAAAACCAACAAAAAAAATTAAAGCACAAATTGGAGGAATAGGACTTACTAACCTTAAAAAAAGGCTGGACTTAAATTATGGTCCTGATTTTTTTAATCTAGATATAATTAATGAAAAAAATAAATATATTGCACACCTTAAAATCAAGCTATGATCAATTGTATAATATTAGATGATGAGCCTCTTGCAATTAAAATAATTGAAAATTTTGTTAAAAAAACTGATTTTCTAAATTGTATTGCCACTTTTTCTAATGCTAATGATGCTTTACCTACTTTAAAAAAAGAGAAAGTTGATTTAATGTTTTTAGACATTAACATGCCTTTTATTGATGGGATTAGTTTTTTGAAAAACTTAGAAAATCCGCCAAAAACAATTATTACAAGTGCACATTCTGAATATGCTCTTGATGGCTACGATTTAAATGTAGTAGATTATTTAATGAAACCCATTCCCTTTGAAAGATTTGATTTAGCTGTAAGTAAAGCATATAAGTTGATCACTATTCAAAGAAATGAGAAAAGCCTTGATCTTGATTTTGTTTTTGTTAGAGTTAATAAATTAAATGTTAAAATTAACTATGATGATATTTTAGTAATCGAAAGTTTGAAAGATTACATTAAAATAGTTACAAAAGACAAAAATTTTATTGTTCATACCACTCTCACTTCTTTTACAGAGTCTCTTCCTAGAAATAAGTTTATTAGAATTCATAGATCTACCACTGCTGCAATCGATAAAATAGATGTGATTGATGGCAGCAACGCATATATAAATAAACTACCTTACAAAATTGGGGGGAGCTATAAAGAGTCCTTCAAAAAATTAGTAGTTAATTTCAATTAATCCTCCATTAAATTTAAAGCTTCTAAAACTGTAGTGACTGGAAACTTACAAGTATTGTCAACACAAACGTAGATGTATGTTTCGTCCTTAAAATACCTGTCTTTAAGTAAGTATAACTCTGATATATCATTGGATGCAGCTGTTAAAGAATTAGGTAAATACTTTTCCATTAGTTCATTGGCTCTATCTATAGCATTAGTTCCGCTTATTGCTATTTCATAAAACTTTTGAGAATAGTTATGAGAATTAGAAAGCCATAATAAATGATCTGTAACTCGATCGTTTAAATTATCGCTTATGTTGTTAATCATTTTTTTAGACTGTAATAAATACTCTTTATTTCCATTAAAATGACCAAGTCTAAACAAATTAAAATTCATTATTGAATTTGCTGAAGGTGTAACTCCATCCTGAAGATTAATTAAGGTGTCAGCAAATAAGTTTTCTTGGTTAGTTGAAAATCTATAAAAACCTGATTCTTCTTTAAATTTATCATTAGAAAACACTGTGAATTCATTAGCAGAATGTAAATACTTTTGATCGAAAGTAACTTCATAAAGACCTATTAGAGCATCAATATAATAACTATAATCCTCAAAAAATAAAACCTTAGCAGGACCACTACTAGTATGCTGAATGATATTATTGTCAATCATGTTTTCAGACAATGAAGTTTGAATTAAAAGCGCTTTTTTTAAAAAAATTGGATCTTTTGTTGTTTTATAACTGTCCACTAAGCCTCTAATAGTTAAAGCATTCCAAGAAAAAATTATTTTAGAATCAATTATTGGATGAACTCTTTTTTCTCTTTCAATCCCTAATAAGGAATTGATTTTCGTAAGCTTTTTATTAAATTCTTTTAAAGTAATTCTTTGTTTTTTAGCATAATCTTTATCAGATACTGTCTGATAAAAAACATAATTATCATTTTCCCAATATCCTGTTTGATTAATATTGTAATACTCTGAAACCCATTTGAAATCGTCTTTCAAAATATTTTTCAACTCTTCTATCTTCCATACATAAAAATCTCCCTCACTTTTTATTCCATTTTCATAATTTGTGTCTGCAGAAATACTTGAGTATATAAGATTATTATTTCCTGTCATTTTAGACTCTAAAAACCTGTGAATATTGTAAAGTTCCGATTTGAAACGCTCATCTTTAAAAACTTTAAATGCATTGGAATAAATACTCAAAAGCTGAGCATTATCATAAAGCATTTTCTCGAAATGAGGAATATGCCAAGTATTATCAACTGTATAGCGATGAAAACCTCCATCAATCCTGTCATTTATTCCACCTCTGGAGATTTTCATTAAAGAATTATAAACAAAGTCCTTCATCTCTTGGTTATTATATTCATTTGAAAATCTCAAAAAGAAGTTTAACATTGAGGGTAAAGCAAATTTTTGCCCACTACCAATTCCTCCGTTTATTTTATCTGAATATTTAAATGCTTTCTCCGCCAGTTCAATTTGCAACTCGCTGGAATAAATTTCGTCTCTTGGATATGGCTTAATTAAAGCTTCTTTTTTCACTCCTTCTCTAACACTATTAGCATATTCTAATACATCAGGCTTTCTAGTTCTATAAAACCCACTAACTTGATTTAAAACTTGAATCCATTGTGTTTTAGGGACATAGGTTCCTCCCCAAATAGGAGTGCCATCAGGAAGAGCTATAATATTCATTGGCCATCCCCCGCTTCCTGTCATTAACACAAGCGCTTTCATGTAGATTTCGTCTAAATCAGGTCTTTCCTCTCTGTCAACTTTTATATTAATAAAATTTGAATTCATGACTTGAGCTACATCAATATCTGTAAAGCTTTCTTCTTCCATAACATGACACCAATGACATGAGGAATATCCAACGCTAATTAATAATAATTTATCAGAATTTTTTGCAGAATCTAAAGCTTCATTTCCCCAAGGATACCAATTAACTGGGTTAGTAGCGTGTTGCTTTAAGTATAAACTTTTTTCGTTTACTAATTTATTTTCCATGTCTTGGGCTAATATAAAATTTGAGCTCATTATAAAAACCAGAAAAAAAAGCTTAATGTTACTCATTCTAATATAGGATCAAATTTTTTTCCTAATTTAAATAATAATTACAAATGTTTTTATGTTTTATTTATTTATTAAAACTTTAAAAAATCTCTTTATTTTATTTGGTTTAATTTGCTCGATTAACTCATGTAAAATAAATAGTCCCGAAATAAAGCCAAATATTTTATTTGTTATGGCTGATGATCACACCTCTCAAGCTTGGGGAATCTATAATGGGATTTTAGACGATTATGTTAAAAATGATGCTATTAAATATTTAGCTGATAATGGTACTATTTTGAATAACATGTTTTGCACAAACTCTATTTGTGTTCCTAGTAGAGCTTCAATATTAACTGGACAATATAGCCATCAAAACGGTGTCTATACACTTGGAGATCATCTAAGTCCGGATAGTCTTAATGTTGCTAAAATTTTAAACAAAAACGGATATGAGACTGCTTTAGTTGGTAAATGGCATTTAAAAAAAGAGCCTTCTGGATTTGATTATTATAAAGTTTTACCTGGACAAGGCAAATACAATAATCCTGTTTTTAAAATTAAAGAAAATTGGGAAGATGGCTATAAAGGAGGGGTTAAAGAGGCTGGATTTTCATCAGATTTGATAGGCAGTTCAACTATCAAATGGCTTAAAGAAAGAAAATCTGAAAAACCTTTTTTTCTTATGACTCACTTCAAAGCAACTCATGAGCCTTTTGACTATCCTGAAAGACATAATGATTTTTTAAAAAATATTGATCTTCCTGAGCCTGAATCTTTGTATGATTTTGTGCCTTCTAGTTCTGGCAGAAGTTTTAGTGGTCAACAACTTGAAATTTTAACCAACAGATGGATAAATTATTCGAAAAATAAAGATCATAGTTCTGATACTAAATACCCTGGAATGCCTTTTTCAGTAGAGGGAATGTCTGAAAGGGAAATTAGATCTTACTCATATCAAAAATTTGTAAAAGATTTTTTGAGATGTGCAGCATCAATAGATGATAATCTTCAAAAAATTATTGACTATTTAAAAGAATCTAATCAAATTCAAAATACAATAATAGTTTATACTTCAGATCAAGGTTATTTTTTAGGAGAACATGGTTTTTTTGACAAAAGAATGATGTACGAAGAGTCTTCAAGAATGCCCTTTGTAATTAGTTATCCTGAAAGGATTTTAAAATCTCAAAGAATTGATGATATGATTTTAAATTTAGATATTCCTTCCTTGTTTTTAGATTATGCAGGAATCAAGCCTCCAAAATCATTTCAAGGCAAAAGTTTTAGAAAAAGTTTAGAATCAAACAAGAATTATAAGGGTAGAGAGTTTACCTATTACAGGTACTGGGAACACAGTCCAGTAAGGCCCGCTCACTTAGGAATAAGAAGTAAAAAAAATAAATTGATTTATTTTTATGGTGAAGGATTAGGGAAAAAAAATGCTAGTTATGTAAAATCTGCAACTGCTTGGGAATATTACGATTTAATTAAGGATCCTTTAGAATTAAAAAATGAATTCTATAATCCAGATTATAAAAATGAGATTTTAAAATTACATCAAGAACTAATTAAAGAAAAACAATTAGCAGGAGACAAAGAAACTTTAATTCCAAACATTAATGAGGTTTAAAATTATTTTATTTATTATTTTATTTGCTTGTAAAACTCAATCTCAGACGAGCCAATTTAATGAAATTGACAGTTTGATTAATTCCAGTATAAAGCATAAAAACTTTCCAGGAGCTCAACTTTATATAAAATTCAAAGACTCTGTTATAATAAATAAATCTTATGGATACCATACGTATGACTCAATTGTAAATGTTAATAATAAGCATGTTTATGACCTTGCGTCTTTAACTAAAGTGTTGGCCTCTACATTCTCAATCATGAAATTGTACGATGAGAATAAGCTAAACCTTGAAGACAAGGTCTCTTATTACTTTCCTGAATTAAAAAATTCAAACAAAAAACATACAACAATATTTGAAAGCTTAAGTCACACAAGCGGTTGGATTCCTTATATAAGTCATCAAAATTTTATTAAAAAACGAAATGGTAATTTAAAAACATCAATTGTTCGGAAAAAAAATCACAAAAGATTTTCAATAAAAATGAGTGAGAATTTGTTTTTAAAAAATACATACTCAAAAAAGCTTTTTAAAAGAATTAGAAAATCTAAATTGAATAAAACTGGGGTTTATGATTATTCTGGACTTTTCTTTTTTTATGTGCCAAGACTAGTCTATAACATCACAGGCTTTAATTTTGAAAGTTATTTTAAAAAAACATTTTTAAGTGATAAAAAGTCTAGTATTACATTTAATCCTACAAAAGAATTTAACAAAGAAATGATTGTTCCGTCGGAATACGACTCTATATTTAGAAAAAGCTTAGTTCATGGTTATGTTCATGATGAAGCTGCAAGTTTTATGGGAGGTGTTTCTGGAAATGCAGGGCTTTTTGGAAATGCAGAAAGTATAGGAACTCTTTTAAACATTCTAGAACCCGAAAGCACTACGTTTAAACGAACTACTGTTCAAAAATTCACTTCATATGCTTTTAAAAATAGTCCTGTACGCCGCGGATTAGGATTCGACAAGCCTTATTCTAGCGATCAATATGGGGAATACCCTAATAAAAATTTATCTAAAAACAGTTTTGGACATACCGGATTTACAGGAACAATGTTTTGGGTAGATCCAGATAAAAAATTAACAATTGTTTTTTTAACAAATAGGGTTTATCCTACTCGTTCAAATCAATCATTTTACAAGAACAATGTTAGAAGTAAGTTAATTGACATACTATTAAGAAAATAAAAAACTATGTTTAAATATTTGATTCTATTGTTTGGAACATTGTGTTTTTCTCAGGAATTAGTTTTCAATAATTTGTTTGACAGCACATTGAATTCTAAAATTGCATGCTATAGAATACCTTCAATTGTAAACTCAACAAATGGAACTTTAATCGCCGCTATTGATGAACGAAATAATTCTTGTGGAGATTTAAAATGGAACAGAGATATAAATATAGTTCTTAGGAAAAGCTATGACGATGGTAAAACATGGACTAAAATTGAAAAAATAATTGATTATCCTCTTGGAGAATCTGCATCGGATCCTTCAATGATTGTAGACAGACAAACAGGAGATGTTTTTCTTTTTTATAACTATATGAATCTTGACATCGCTAAAGACGTCTATCGGTTTATGGTAATTAAAAGCGCTGATAATGGAGCAAGTTGGTCTAATCCCAAAGATATTACAGAACAAATAACTAAAAAAGACTGGAATAATGATTTTATGTTTATCACCTCTGGAAGAGGGACTCAATCTAAAGACGGAACTCTTTTACATTGTTTAGTGAATTTAGATAAAGGAACACATGTTTTTGGAAGTAAAGATCATGGAGATAGCTGGTTTTTAATTGATTACCCTTTGAAACCAGGTGATGAGTCTAAAATTATTGAACTATCTAATGGAGATTGGCTTGTGAATTCAAGGGTGAATTCAAATAAATTTAGATATTCTCATCTTACAAAAGACAAAGGCAAAAGCTGGTTTACTTTTGAAAATAAAGATCTGTCAGATCCAGCGTGTAATGCAAGTTTGATAAATTATAATACAAGCTCTGAAAACTTGCTGTTATTTTCTAATGCTTTTGATTCAAAAAAAAGAGAAAATCTTTCGCTTAGTATAAGCTATGATCAGGGAACAAGCTGGATAAAAAATAAAACTATTTATAAAGGAAGTTCTGCCTACTCCACAATGACAAGGCTTAATAATGGAGATATTGGTCTGTTTTTCGAAAAAGACAATTATACAAAAAATGTATTTGTTAGAATTCCTAAAAAATGGATAATTAAGGATTAGTTAAATCTTTTTTAAATACTTCTAAACCTTCGTGTAGCAGACCACAAAACTCTTTTTGTTCTTCCTAAATATGATTTCATACCAATTCTATCATTTAATTCATTTCTTAGTGAATTTAGCTGAACATTTCCGTTATCCTGATTTTTCATTATATGCTGTTGTTTAAAAATTCCGGCAAATTTATATTAAAAATTCAATTTATAATGTATTTTTTTGATTAATTTTAAATAAATATTAAACCTCCTATTTTGTTATTAAAAACCCATTTAAACAAAGCGTTGATAGCCCTTTTATTATTTGCTAGTATTTTTTTAAATGCTCAATCAAATTTTGAAATTTCTTCTCCTGAATCACAAGGATTTTCATCTGAAAAATTAATGCTTTTAAATGAAGTGATGCATAGCTTTGTAGATAATAATGAACTTTCTGCAATTCAAACTGCAATTGTGAAAAACGGAAAACTAATTCATTTTGATAGCTACGGCAGTTCAGATATTTCAGAAAACGATACCCTTGAAAGTGATGATATTTTTAGAATAGCATCAATGACAAAACCTATTGTCTCTATTGGCCTTATGATGTTGTTTGAAGAAGGTAAGTTTCAATTAGATGATCCTGTTTATAAATACATTCCTGAATTTAAAAACTTAACAGTTAAAAAAAGAAAGAAAACAAAACCTGTAAAAAATCATGTTAAAATAATTGATTTATTAAGGCATTCTGCAGGTCTTAATTTTAAAGGGCCTGAGGATTATAGAAAAGTCATTGACATGAACTTAGAAGAGTACACAAAAGATGCGGTAAAAACTCCTTTAAGATTTGAGCCAGGCACAACATGGTGGTATAGTTCTTCTACTGATATATGTGGATATTTAATTGAGGTCTTGTCTGGTCAAAAACTAGATGTCTATTTAAAAAATAAAATATTTGATCCATTAAAAATGGATGACACTTTTTTTAATTTACCCAAAAGTAAAATAGATAGATTAACAACTTTGTATGTCATTGGAGAAAATAAAGAACTAGTTTCTTTTGATAATAAATCTAACTCTCCATTTAAAGACAAAGTCATTTTATTAAACGGTTCTGGGGGATTACTTTCTACAACTGAAGATTATCTTAAATTTTCAGTAATGCTTTTAAACAATGGTTCTTCAAACGGTAAGCAAATAATTAAAAAAAATACTTTGGACTTAATGAAAGAGGATCACTCTTTGGGCCTAAAATATAAAAAATTAGTTTTTGGTAAAAAGAAAGGTTTTGGCTTGGGCTTTGAAGTTGTTAAAGAAGACGATACTAAGTTTGGATCAAAAGGAACTTTTGGTTGGGGTGGAATGTTTGGGACTTATTTTAGAGTTGATCCCAAAGAAGATATGGTTTACATATACATGACACAATCTTTTGAAACTTATAGATTGAAGTTAGCTGATAAATTTAGAGGCCTAGTGTACGAATCAATAATAGAATAATTTATTTATTTTCTTTTAAAATACGATTTTGCTCCTCTAGTAAAGAGTTCATGTCAATAAGTAATTGAATGTTTTTTGGAGTTGATATTGATTTATCTGTTGGATCCTCAGCTTTTTTATTAAGTCTATTTATAAATTTAACCACCATAAAAATTGTAAATCCAACTATTAAAAAGTCTAAAAAAGTTTCTACAAACTGTCCATACCTTATGGCAACTTCTTCAATCAAAAACACTCCTTCGCTATTAGTTTGAGACTCTCTAAGTATTATTTTTTTACTCTCTAAATTTATTCCATCTGAAAGCAAAGAAAGGGGCGGTAATAAAACTTTCTTTACTAATACATCAATTACTTTATTAAAAGAGGCTCCTATAATTATACCAATTGCCATATCTATCATA
>ERZ887851.566-NODE-566-length-36217-cov-29.073613_pt1 | contig 36217 bp, 39 predicted proteins | sample MGYA00521100_ERZ887851 | MGnify/ENA primary metagenome ERZ887851 (study PRJEB32303, sample SAMEA104408602) | aquatic metagenome | biome: Brackish water; feature: Pelagic; material: water | place: Baltic Sea | collected 2014-06-06T16:11:00 | depth 11,444 m ... | reverse complement strand
GGAGGGCAGCTGCAAACAAGATTTCTGTCACCAAACGCGCCATCAAGTCGTCTAACTGGAGGCCAGTACTTCGACTTAGCCTGTCCGGCAACGGGGAACACTGCGGTTTCTCTGGAGTAAGGATGCTCCCATTCTCCGGTCAGTTGGCTGGCGGTGTGAGGGGAATTTACCAGCGGGTTGTCCTCGGCTGGCCAGTGCCCGTCCTGAACCTTTTGAGCCTCAGCCCTGATTGCAAGCATTGCGTCGATAAAGCGATCAAGCTCTTCCAGTGGCTCAGATTCGGTTGGCTCAATCATGAGGGTTCCGTTTACCGGGAAGCTCATTGTTGGGGCGTGGAATCCGTAGTCGACCAATCGCTTAGCAATGTCGTCATTGTCGATTCCAGTCGAAGCCTGCAGCGGGCGAATATCGATGATTGCTTCGTGAGCAATCAGTCCGTTTTTCCCGGTGTACAAAAGCGGGTAGGCATTGGAGAGTCTCTTGGCCACGTAGTTGGCGCTCAGTACCGCAACTGCGGTTGCACGCATTAAGCCCTCGCTACCCATCATCTGAACATAGGCCCATGAGATTGGCAGGATGCTTGGGGATCCAAATGGAGCACCGGAAACTGGTCCGTAGTTTGGAAGCTCGATTTGAGCCATTGAGTGGCCCGGCAAAAACTCTTGAAGGTGAGACCTTGCAACAACCGGTCCGACACCCGGTCCGCCACCACCGTGAGGGATGCAGAAGGTCTTGTGAAGGTTTAGGTGTGAAACATCACCACCGAACTCACCGAACTTCGCATAGCCAACAACCGCATTGGTGTTTGCACCATCGATGTAGACCTGGCCACCTGCGGCATGAACAAGGTCGCAAATTTCAACAACTGCTTCTTCGTAAACACCGTGAGTAGACGGGTAGGTAATCATTAGGGCCGCAAGCTTGTCGCCGGCCTCGGAAATCTTTTGCTTTAGCTCAAGAACATCAACGTTTCCCTGTGCATCGCAGCTGACAACAACTACTTCCATGCCAGCCAAGACAGCGCTAGCTCCGTTGGTGCCGTGGGCAGAGGACGGGATCAGGCAAATATTTCTCTGGTAGTCACCCCTGGATCGGTGGTAGCCGCGGATTGCAAGCATGCCGGCAAGTTCGCCCTGGCTGCCTGCGTTTGGCTGCAGGGAAACCGCTTCGTAGCCGGTGATGTCGCTTAGCCAGCTGCTTAGTTCTTTGATTAGCTCCATGTAGCCCTGGGTGTCTTCGGCAGGGGCAAATGGGTGCAGGTTGGCAATCTCTGGCCAGGTGACAGCTTCCATCTCGGTTACCGAGTTCAGCTTCATTGTGCAGGAACCAAGTGGAATCATTCCGCGGTCAAGCGCGTAATCGTAATCAGCAAGCTTCTTGAGGTAACGCATCATTGCGGTCTCAGAGTGATAGGTGTTGAACACCGGGTGCTCAAGATACGCGCTAGTGCGGTGGTTTCTCAAGCGATCGGTAGCATCCTCTTGCTTAGGGGCTCTGGCCCCAAAAGCACCTGCGAGCTCTGCCAGGTGATCCCAAGAGGTGCTCTCATCGATCGAAATGCCGATTGTAGTGTCGTCTACTCGCAAGACGGTGAGCTCTTTGGCCCGAGCTGCTTGGTAGAACTTTTCAGCATCGGTATCGGTGATTCTTATGGTGTCGAAGAACTTATCGTTCTGAAGACTGAAGCCAACTTCTTCCAAAACCGCTGCGAGCGCCGAGGCCTTGTGGTGGATTTCTAGGGCAATCGCTTTGAGGTTATTTGGACCGTGGTAAACCGCATACATGCCAGCCATCACTGCTAGCAGTACCTGAGCGGTGCAAATGTTGCTGGTTGCCTTCTCACGCCTAATGTGCTGTTCCCTGGTCTGCAGAGTCAGGCGATATGCGGGAGCTCCTTCGGCGTCCACTGACACTCCAACAAGCCTTCCGGGCATAGTTCGCTCTAGCTTTTCACGAACCGCTAGGTATCCGGCGTGTGGGCCACCAAAGCCCATTGGGACACCAAATCTTTGAGTCGTACCGCAAACAACGTCAGCACCGGCTTCTCCCGGTGAGCGCAACAGGGTAAGGGCCATTAGGTCGGCGCTCGCAATTGCTAGACCGCCGAACTCGTGAACCTTTGCAAACAGACCATCAAAGTCGATGATCCGGCCGCTTGCTCCTGGATACTGAACCACTGCGCCAAAGCACTCTTGGTCTAGCTGGTCAAGCTTGGTCGGGTCAAAGTAGGTAATGACAATGCCAAGCGGCTCTGCTCGGTGCTCAAGCAACGCCTTGGTTTGTGGGTAGAGATCGTTGTCGACGAAGAAAACGCCAGAATCACTGTCGGAGCTGCGCTTTGCAACCATCATCGCTTCAACCACTGCGGTTGATTCATCAAGCATCGAAGCGTTAGCCGTCTTCATGCCGGTTAGTTCGGTGACCATGGTTTGGAAATTTAGAATTCCCTCGAGTCGGCCCTGGCTGATCTCCGGTTGGTAAGGGGTATAGGCGGTATACCAGCTTGGGTTTTCTAGCACGTTGCGCTTGATAACCCCAGGGGTTCTGGTGCCGTAGTAGCCCAGACCAATAAAAGTCTGAGTTATGTGGTTTTTTGAAACTATGCCCTTTAGTCGATCCAGAGCCTCGTCCTCGCTGATGGCATCCGGAAGAGTGCTGCCGCCGCGGTAGTGAATTGCTTCTGGAAGCGCGGCTTCCATTAGCTCCGCTAGGTCTTTGATCCCAAGGTAATCCAGCATGTGCTGCTGCTGGGTGGCATTTGGTCCGATGTGGCGATTGCGAAAATTGTGATGATCTAGCAACAGTTACTCTCCAACTAATGCGTCGTATTCGGTCGATGAAAGAAGGTCCGGCAAAGAGGTATAACGAATTTTTATCAACCATCCATCCCCAAATGGATCTTGATTTACTTGATCGGGTGCTTGGTCAAGTGCGCCGTTGACCTCGGTTATCTCGCCGTCCATTGGTGCGTAGAGTTCGCCAACTGACTTGGTGGACTCAATCTCGCCACAAATCTTCATGTGAGCAGCGACGCTACCGACCTTTGGAAGGTCCACGTAGACGATTTCTCCAAGCGCGTCAGCTGCATACTTGGTGATTCCGACGGTGGCGATATCGTCTTCGATAAGAATCCACTCGTGTTCCTTGGTGTATTTCAAGTTCTCAGGATTGGCCATTTTTTTATTTACCTTCCGCGCTTATAAAACGGTAACTCAACTACTTTGTAAAAAATTCTCGTTCCACGAACATCTGCCTCTACTTCGGAGCCAATCTCCAAACCGGCATCGGCGTTTAGAAGCGCCAACGCGATCGGCACCTGCAAGGTTGGTGACAACACTCCAGAAGTAACCATTCCGATTGGATCAGTTCCGCCAGGCAAAAAGATCTCGTAGTCGGCTCTTGCAGCCCTGCGGCCATCACCCTGAAGGCCAAAGAGTTTTTGCTTTGGATGTTTCTGTTGCTCAAGGGCGTCTTTGCCAACGAAGCTTGGCTTATCAAAACGTATGACCTTGCCGAGGTTTGCAGCAAAGGGTGTGAGGTCTTTATTTAGTTCGTGACCATAAAGCGGCATGCCGGCTTCAAGCCTGAGAGTGTCCCTGCAAGCTAGACCGCATGGCGATACTCCTTCTTGAGAAAGCAATAATTGCCAGACACCGCTTGGGTCTCCCTCAACAAAGATTTCAAAGCCGTCTTCGCCGGTGTATCCGGTGCGGGCTAGAAAGACATCTTTGCCATCCAGTACCGCAGTTGCAATCGAGTAGTACTTCAGAACCGTCAGGTCGATATCAACAAGTCTCCCGAGTATCTCTTTGGTCTTTGGGCCTTGCATCGCGATCAGTGACCAGAGGCCAGATTCGTCAACGACCCTGGTGTCTGGAAAGTTTTCTAGGCGATTTTTTAGCGCCTCAACTACTTGGTGCTGGTTGCCTGCGTTTGCAACGATCATGAACTCGTCATCGTCGAGGCGATAAACAATCAGGTCATCAATGATGCCGCCCTGATCGTCACAGATCATGGTGTATTTCGCGCGGCCATTCTCGATTTCAGACAGCTTGGAAATTAGCGCGTAATCAAGAAACTCTTCGGCTTGGCCGGTCACTCTGATTTCTGCCATGTGGCTGATATCAAAAAGGCCACAGCTATTTCTGACGCTGTGGTGCTCGTCAATGTCTGAGCCGTATCGGACGGGCATTTCCCAGCCACCGAACTCGGTGAAACTGGCACCCAGCTTGTCGTGTTCTAGTTTCAGAAGTGTATTCAGCACCTAAAAAGACTAGTCACTTTTTTGAAACTAAATTCCGTCCTGACCGAGGTTTCCAGTTAGTTTGCCGTGAAGGCGTTCGCTGGCCTTATTCATGCCTTTGATGTACACGTTTTTGTTCATGTTTTCGTACTTTGTTGTGATCGAATCAAGGGCAGCAATTGTCGATGCGTCCCAGATATGCGAATCGGTGACATCAATAACAATCTCATCAGGGTCATCGGAGTACTCAAACAAAGTAGTTAGGTCATTGCTCGAGGCAAAGAACAGCTCGCCCTGAACCGTGTAATAAGCCACTGACACTTCATCATCTCCACCAACGGTTCTGGTGACCGAGGCGAAGTGGGCAACTCGCCTAGCGAATGCAACCATGGCAACAATTACGCCGACTATCACGCCTATTGCAAGGTTGTGAGTCCAGACCACAACGGCAACGGTTGCAAGCATGACTGTTGTTTCGCTCACCGGCATCCGCTTGAGCGTGCTTGGCTGAATGCTGTGCCAATTGAAGGTTCCAAAGGCGACCATCAACATAACCGCTACCAGAGCTGCCATCGGAATCTGAGCCACGATGTCTCCGAGGCTTACTACCAAGATCAACAGGAAGACACCTGCTAAGAAAGTCGAGATTCTGGTTCTGGCCCCGGATGCTTTCACGTTGATCATCGTTTGACCGATCATTGCGCAACCGCCCATGCCGCCCAAGAAGCCAGAGAGAATGTTTCCAACGCCCTGAGCAAGCGACTCCCTGGTCTTCTGGCTGTGAGTGTCAGTAATCTCATCTACCAACTTGGCAGTCATCAAAGACTCCAGTAAGCCAACCAACGCCATGGCAAGCGCGTATGGAGCAATGATGTTGAATGTCTCAAGAGTTAGTGGCACGTTTGGTGTCAATAGCTCTGGCAGTGACTGTGGCAATTCACCCTCGTCACCAACGGTAGGAACCGTGATCGCCATAATCAAAACCATTGCGCTAACAAGAACAATTGCAACCAGTGGCGCTGGGATTACCTTGGTGAGACGCGGCATGCCGATCATTACAAGCAGGCCGAGGGCCACCAACCAATACACCGCGAACGGCACGCCAATTAGGTGCGGCAGCTGAGCCATGAAAATCAAAATTGCAAGGGCATTAACAAACCCGAGCATCACACTTCTTGGGATAAACCGCATGAGCTTCGCGGCTCCAAGAGCGGCTAGCACCAGTTGAAAAACCCCACCCAAGATGACGGTTGCAAGCAAATAGTCAAGGCCATAATCTCTGGCAACCGGGGCAATCACCAGCGCAATTGCGCCGGTAGCAGCTGAAATCATTGCCGGTCTGCCACCAAGAATCGAAGTCGTGATTGCCATTACGAAGCTTGAAAAGAGTCCGACTCGTGGGTCGACGCCAGCCAAGATGCTGAAGCTAATTGCCTCTGGGATCAGTGCGAGTGCAACCACTAGGCCAGCCAGGGATTCTCTGAGCAGCAGCTTTGGGCTTCTCAGGGCCTCACGAACGGTTGGACGTGGACGATAGCGAGGATCAGGACGTGACACAAGCGCGCGTAGTTTTGTGTTTAAATAATTCAAATTCTTGGCTTCTTTGGTTGCCGGACAGGGGTGGGCGCGTAAATCTGCGCCTCGAATAACGCTAAGTCTACGTTAGATAGCTCCTAGGCGGTTAGAGAGCTCTTCATACTTGGCGGAAGTTTCACTAACTATTTGACTTGGCAACACCGGCGGAGCGGTCTTTAGGTCCCAGTTTTCCTTGAGCCAGTTTCTAACACCTTGCTTGTCAAAGCTCTGGTCTCTTACTCCTTGAATCCAAAGTTCCTGGTCCCAATAGCGAGAACTGTCGGGAGTCAAGACCTCATCGCCCAGAGTAAGAACGTTGGTTTTTGGGTCATTGCCAAATTCAAACTTGGTATCGGCAAGAATCAGCCCAGACTCGCTAGCTATCTGACTTGCTCTTTCAAAGATTTTTAGGCTGGTTTCGCGAAGTTTTTCGGCGATTTCTTTGCCCACAAGTTTGACCGTCTCTTCGAAATTTATGTTCTGATCTTTGTCACCGAGCTCAGCTTTGAAGGCGGGTGTAAAAATCGGCTCCGGCAGCTTGTCACCAAATTGGAGACCCGCAGGGAGTTCGACATCGCAAATTGATCCGGTCTCTAAATACTCGCTCCAGCCAGAGCCAGAAATGTAACCCCGGACTACGCACTCAACCGGATACATGTCTAAGCGCTTGGCAATCATCGCCCGGTCTTTTACGATCTCTGGAACTAGCAGTTCGTCGCTTCTGTGGTTTGGGACATCGAGCCGGTCAAACCAAAAGTTAGTGAGCCTGGTTAAGTTTTCGCCTTTGCCTGGAATCTCGGGCGAGTGGACAGTGTCAAAAGCGCTGATGCGATCACTTGCAACCACTAAGACCAGGTGTTGGAACTGGGGTGCCTCTGGGGTGTAAAGATCTCGAACTTTGCCCGAGTAGAGATGACTAAAGCCTGGAATCTCCATTTAGCCGGCAGCTTTCTCTTGAAGCTTTAGCGCAATGTCGGTGCGGAAGTGCGAGCCTTCAAGCTTGATTCTGGACATGCCCTCGTAGGCAAGTGCCCTAGCTTCTGGAAATGAATCGGCAAGGCCAACAACCGAAAGCACTCTTCCGGTGTCACCGGCCTTACAGATTTCAACATCGTCCATGCTTTCGGCACTTTCAATGCCGGTGACGTCACGCACGGGTGCAGTCCTCGTTGGGTACCCCTCGGATGCCAGGACAACTGTGACCGCAACCTTGTCTGAAAACTCGGCTACCGGCCCAACATCTAATTTGCCGCTCGCGGCACTCATTAGTAACTCGGCAAGATTTGTTGTCAGCCTTGCCAACACAACCTGAGTCTCCGGGTCACCAAATCGAGCGTTGTATTCAATGACTCTGATTCCGCGGTCTGTGATTATCAGTCCGCAGTAGAGCAGGCCAATGAATTCAGCGTCTAGCTTTTTTAGTTCATTGATTGTGGGCTGAGCAATTCTTTTTGTGACTTCCTCGACGAAGCCCTCGGGAAGCCAAGGAAGGGGCGAGTAGGCACCCATGCCACCGGTGTTTGGGCCCTCATCGTTATCAAATGCCCGCTTGTAATCCTGGGCAGGACTAAGTGACATGACGTTCGTTCCGTCGGATAGGAAAAACAGGCTTACCTCTTCGCCCTCCAAAAACTCTTCGACTAAAACGCCCTCGTCCAAAAACTTGGCTGCGTGATCAAGGGCCTCTTGTTTGTCTGAAGTGACAATGACGCCTTTTCCTGCAGCAAGTCCGTCGGCCTTAATCACATAAGGAGCGCCAAACTGGTCCATTGCGGATTGCACTTCAGAGATTGTGTCGCAGCGTCTGGACATGCCGGTTGGGATGTCCTGAGCGGCCATTACCTCTTTGGCAAACTGTTTGCTGCCCTCTAGGGCAGCAGCTTTTTGATTCGGCCCAAAAACTGGAATTCCTTGGGTTCGAAGTGCGTCCGCCACTCCCGCAACCAGCGGGGCTTCTGGCCCAATAATGGCTAAGTCAACTGCTTCTTCGAGGGCAATTCTGGTGACGGCAAGCTTGTCGCAGGCATCATCAAGGGCTCGAACCTCGACCTGTTTAGCAATGTATTTGTTTCCTGGAGCACAAACGATGTCGTTGGCATCGGTGCCGGTTCTAATAAGCGCTTTGATAATCGCGTGCTCTCTTGCACCGGAACCCACGACCAAAATCTTCATTTGCAAGAGTTTACCAATTCGAGTAAGTCCGGCCACACTCGCCATAATTGTTAGATGGCAGGAAAACAGATTTCTCAATCCGATGGGCAGGCTGCCATGGCCGATCTTGCGGAAAAAATGCCAACTGCAGTTCGATACTTGCTGCAGCAGATTGAAAAAAACCACCGCGGTGGAACGGTTGAATTACGAGTGCCACCATTTGGGGCAGTTCAATGCATCGAGGGCATGAATCACCGCAGGGGCACCCCACCAAATGTTGTGGAGCTTACCCCCGAGGTTTTCATCGCACTTTGCTTCGCTGACATGACTTTTGACGAAGCTAGAACAAAGCCTGGCTGCTATTTTTCTGGCGAAAAAACGGGTGAGCTAGCAAGGGTTTTTCCATCCAAAAGTTAGCCGTTTGGTTCTGATTCGGTAGCAAGCGGCAATTGAGTGATTATATTGAGACGTGGCCAAAAAAAATCAAGATAACTCCGAGGAAGTAGAAATCCGTCGCGCGCCCAAGGTTCTAGCCTTCGCGCTAACAGGCGCGGTGCTTGGGGTTTTGCTGGCTTTTGGTTTGAACCTGCTTATTCCTGATGCCACGAGATCTAATGCGAACGTTCTTGGCTTGTTGCTGGTGGCCCTTGGAAGCCTTGGGCTTGGCCTGGGTGTTGTTTTTGCAATTGCCTTTGACCTAATTTCGTCTCGTCGCACCAAGCGAGCGGTTGTCAATAGAGTGAGCCAGTGATGCGCGGTGACGGAAAACTAAACCACGACATTCTTCCCGGGGAGAAGGGTCCACAGGATCAGTGCGGAGTTTTTGGAGTCTGGGCGCCTGGCGAAGAAGTTTCAAAACTTACTTATTTTGGTCTTTACGCACTTCAGCACCGAGGTCAAGAGTCTGCCGGCATTGCGACTTCAACCGGTGAAAACATTTTGGTTTATAAAGACATGGGGCTGGTTTCACAGGTTTTCAACGAGGCGGCACTGGAATCCCTTAAGGGCCACATTGCCGTCGGCCACACTCGTTACTCAACCACTGGCGCTTCGCATTGGAGAAATGCTCAGCCAACCCTTGGCAGGACTGCCTACGGCACTGTCGCACTTGGTCACAACGGCAACCTAACCAATACCGCTGAGTTACTGGAACTCCTCGATGAGCGTTACCCAAACCACGAATCAGAACTTCGCGGGGGGAATACCACTGACACCGCCGTGCTGACCGCGCTTTTAACTGGAAACCCGGATAGTTCGCTTGAGCAAACTGCGATTGAGCTGCTGCCAAAAGTCAAGGGTGCTTACTGCCTGGTTTTCATGGATGAGTCAACGTTGTATGCGGCAAGAGACCCGCAAGGCGTCAGGCCGCTTGTTCTTGGACGATTAGAGCGCGGCTGGGTAGTTGCATCCGAGTCGGCTGCACTCGATATTGTTGGAGCTTCTTACGTTCGCGAGGTTGAGCCAGGCGAACTGATTGCTATTGACGAAAATGGACTTCGATCTTCTAAGTTTGCTGAGGAAAAACGAGCCGGCTGCGTGTTTGAGTATGTGTATCTGGCCAGACCCGACACTGCGATAAGTGGTCGCGTGGTCTACGAGGCAAGAGTTGAAATGGGTCGAACCTTAGCCAAGGAGCATCCAGTCGAGGCCGACTTGGTCATGCCGACTCCAGAGTCCGGAACGCCTGCTGCCATTGGCTACAGCGAACAGTCTGGTATTCCTTTTGGGCATGGACTAGTAAAGAACGCTTACGTCGGCAGAACCTTCATTGAGCCCTCCCAGACAATTCGCCAATTGGGTATCAGGCTGAAACTTAATCCGCTCAAGGCGGTAATTGCTGGCAAGCGCCTAATTGTGGTGGACGATTCGATCGTTAGAGGTAATACCCAGCGCGCTCTAGTGAAGATGCTGAAAGAAGCTGGAGCGGCCGAGGTTCACGTTCGAATTTCTAGCCCGCCAATCACCTGGCCATGTTTTTACGGTATTGATTTTGCATCGAGAGCGGAATTGTTAGCTTCTGGTCTTGCCATGGATGACATTAGGCAATCAATCGGAGCGGATTCGCTCGGTTACCTTTCCAAGGATGGGATGGTCGAAGCGACCAACCAACCAGAGGAAAAGCTCTGCACCGCGTGTTTCACCGGTAAATATCCAATAGAGCTCCCCGCCGCAGATCGTTTGGGTAAGAACTTGTTGGAACGCTCAGTGGCAACCATCGAGGCAGAGGGGCACGTGCACAACTCATGACCAATCCCTATGCAGCCTCTGGAGTTGACACTGAAGCCGGTGACAAGGCCGTAGAGCTCATGAAACAAGCTGTTTCCGCCACCCACAACAATCTGGTTCTCGGTGGATTTGGCGGCTTTGCCGGCATGATCGATGCCAGCATCTTGAAATCCTACGACCACCCAATTCTGGCAACCTCCACCGACGGCGTTGGCACAAAGGTTGCTATCGCTCAGGCAATGGATAAGCACGACACCATTGGCCAAGACTTAGTCGGCATGGTTGTTGACGACATCGTGGTAACCGGCGCTCGCAGTTTGTTTATGACCGATTACATAGCCTGCGGCCAATTGGAGCCGGCTCGAATAGCAGACATTGTCAGAGGTATCGCTAAGGCCTGTAGGGCTGTGGATGTGGCCCTAGTTGGCGGCGAAACAGCTGAACACCCGGGACTTCTAAAGCCACACGAGTATGACGTGGCGGGGGCCGCAGTCGGAGTCGTTGAAAAGGACAAGATTCTTTCTAGCGAAAAAGTCCAAGTTGGCGATGTCGTTTTAGGGCTGCAATCATCGGGCCTGCACTCAAATGGCTACTCATTGGTTCGAAAGATTGTCGCTGATAACAACTGGCAATACACCGATCTGATTGCGGAGTTCGGAAGAACTTTGGGCGAGGAGCTTCTAGAGCCAACTGCCCTCTACACCGGTGTTCTAAACAAGCTTCTTCAAGATGTTCGCTACCAAAATAAGTTTTCAACCATGAGCCACATCACCGGGGGCGGAATTGCGGCAAACCTTTCTAGGGTCTTACCTGCTCATGTCTCCTTGGATGTTCAGCGTTCCACCTGGCAGCCACAACCGGTCTTCCAGGTTCTTGCCGAGTCAGCAGGTATTGACCTGTTTGACTTGGAATCAACTTGGAACCTTGGTCTTGGCTTTGCAATTGTGGTTCGTGAGGACAGTGCTCCCGCAATCATGGGAAGCCTGAGAGAGCTTGGTGTCTCGAGCTGGCAACTGGGCGTCATCGAGCCAAAGCCCGAAAACGCAGAAGCAAAAGGTTATTTGTCTTCCGCGAAGGGCACGCACGGCGGCTCGGTTCGACTAGTTGGGGAGTATGCCAAATAAACAAACTGCCGTTGTCGCGGTAATTGGTCTGTTGTTGGCTTCGGCCGCATTTGTTATTGGGCTGATAACCGGCGCAAGCAATGCTTCGGTTTCAAGCATTCTTGATTCGCCCAACGAGCTTTGCTTCATTGACACCAGTCCCGATCAGTTCTCCGAAAAGCATGCTGAGACGAAGTTGGCCGGGTGTCAAGTGATTGGAATGAGCAAGCAAGAGGCAATGGCTTATCTTGAGAATGCGGGCCTGACGGTTCGGATTGCCTCTGAAGATGGTGAAAGTTTCGCAATGACCGAGGACTACTCGGATTCTAGGATCAATCTGGAGATTTTAGTTGGGCTGGTTGTTGCTGCAACTGCTTGGTAACTAGGCAGGCTCTTCTTCGGTCTCTTCATCGTCATAAAGGTCAGCCCATTTGTCTTCATATTCAGGTTCACCCTCTGGGACATGGCTGAGCTCTGCTTCAAGCGCAGAGTAATCGGTTGCCGGGCTGAAGTACTTAAGCTCTCTGGCAACCTTGGTGTTCTTAGCTTTTTGACGGCCACGCCCCATGGCGAGCCCCCTTTTTCTCTAACTAATCTGGGTAAAACCGCTACCCAGGAAACCTGTGGGAATCTATCTCTAAATTCTAACAGGGCTAAGTGAACCTCAAAGCCAGTGTGAGGGTAAGTAGTGGAACAACTATGCTGATCGCCCCGGTCAAAAGCATTTGGGCTATTCGGCCGCGATGGTAGAAATCAAAGCCAGCCCTAGCTATGCCCGAGAAGGTAGACAGGCCGCCAGCTAGTCCAACAATGCCGATTACCAGGTAATCCTGCGCGAGGTTTCCAGCGTGGATGTAACCAACCAAAGCCGCTGCAACGGCATTTGTGAGGAAGAGGCCAAAGGGCAATACTCCGGCCCACCGAATCATGAACACCCTTGCGATGCTTCCTAGGCCACCAAAAACCCCAATCAAAAGCGTCATCAAGATCGGGTTACTCATTTTGCGTCAGCCCTTTGTTGAATCCTTCTACCGAGGTGCCAGCCGGCGCCGTAGCTTGCAATGCCACCAAACATCATTGCGAAAATCTCCCAGGTCAGCCCGTTTATGTCCGCAAAGAGCGTCACCGCGCTCATGGTGGTGAAGCCACCGGCGAAGCCGTAGGCCCAAAGCCACTTGCACCACAAAGTTTGGAAGTAGGGAAGCCTTGCGGTTAGACCCAAAAAGTGAGCGCCAAGTAGGTTGATAGTGGTCAGCGCTATTAGTTCACCGGTTGGAAATTCAGCGCTAACAGAAATCGCTTCTGATAGAAAATACCGAAGCATTGTTCCTAGGGCGCCTCCAATGAAGACGTATCCTGCCATTCTCCAGTTTTCAGACACAACCCAAGCCTAGCCAATGAAAAACGCTCCAGTTATTTGAGCGGCACCTTTGATTTTCTTCCAAGCTGGAAAGTCGACAGGAAGCCTAAGAACAAGAACAAACCTGCCGCCCAGGCTGCCAAGTGAACACCCTCCGTGAAGGCCTCACCGGACTGGTAGATGACTTCGTCAACTACCTCTTGGGAAACCTGCTGAGGAAGAAGAATTTCATCGAGTACCGGGATTGCTCCTCCGGCAGAGTCAACAACGAGTTCAACAACCTGCGTCTGCTGCTGAGCCGTTAGCCCGGTGTCTTGCAATCTGGTTTCCAAGTTCCCTTGAACCCCGGTGAACAGCATCGATCCGAGGACTGCGATACCCAGGGCAGAACCAACCTGACGGACAGTCGATTGTGATCCGGATCCCTGGCCGTTTTGCTCCATTGGGACATCCTGCATCACAACTCCGGTTAGTTGGGCCGTGGCCAAACCAATACCGATTCCATAAATAAACAGCAGCGGAGCAACCGCGACCCAGCCACTTTCAGTGCTGGCCAGAAGTGCGATGCCGATTACGGCTACCAATTCAAGCAGCACACCAGTCTGGACGGCTCTTGCCGGAGGTAATTTGCCTGTCATTGCGCCACCGATGGCGCTTGCTAAGAAGGCGCCTCCTGCAAGCCAGAGCAAAACTAAGCCTGAGCTGACGGGGGAAAGACCAATAACGTTTTGCAGCCAAAGTGGCAGCGCGAACAAGATTCCGAACTCACCCATCGAGATGATTCCGGCTGCGATAGAGCCGTTTCTAAATGAAGTAATTGAAAATAGACCGAGATCCAGGATCACGTTTTTGTGGGCCTTTTCCTGTCTGATTTCCCAGCGCACAAAAGCCACGCTCGCAATTATCGAGATAGCGAGGGCAACTGGAATAACCGAAATTGAGTCCGCTGGCCACACAAAGTCACCGAGACTGAATTGCTTTTCAGTTTGTGTCCACCAGCCGTAGATGCGTCCTTCAATAAGCCCAAAGACCAGAGTCGAGAACATGACCACGGAGATAACTGCTCCGATCCAGTCGATGCCACCGGCACGCTGCGGAGACTTTGATTCTGGAACTAGCCACAGAAGCCCGGCCAAAATAATGATTCCTAGTGGCAGGTTGATCATGAACGCCCAGCGCCAAGTAAAGTCTGTTGCCAACCAGCCACCAAGTACCGGACCAACGGCCACCATGCCACCGATGGTTGATCCCCAAATTCCAAAGGCAATGCCGCGTTCGCGGCCCTGGAAGTTTGCATTGACTAGCGAAAGTGTTGTTGGGAGCACCATCGCTCCACCGACACCCTGAACAACCCTTGCCAAGATCAACTCGGTTGAAGACTCGGTGAGACCGGCCCAGACCGAAGCGATGATGAAGACCACGATTCCGAGGTTCAGGAGTCGCTTTCTGCCGAAGCGGTCGGCAAGCGAGCCAAAGACCAACAGCAAGGAGGCAAAGACCAAGATGTAGCTTTCTTGAACCCACTGAACCTCAGTGGATGACAAATCAAGTTCTTCGATTATGGCCGGGAAAATTGTGTTGACGATGGTTCCGTCGATGATCACCAGAGAAATGGCCATTGAAATAAACACAAGGCCGATCCAGCGTTTGCGCGAGGAGGTTTGCGATGACATGTTGCTCATTTCTTTTTTTGTTAACCAATTGCCAGGAGCGCACATGCCCCAAGCGCCAAAACTATTCCTGCACCCTGGGATAGGGCAATTCGTTCTTTTAAAAACACTCGTGCTAACAATATCGTTCCAACTGGATAAAGAGCGGTTAGCACAGCCGCAACTGCGAGCGCGCCGGATCTTGTCGCAACCAAGAAAGTCACGTTACCCAGAACATCGCCAAGCCCGGCTAGCAACAACAGGCCCGCCAATTTATAGTCAGCGATTCTTTCAATGAATGCCTTCTTTGGCGCCCTTAGCCAAAGCACAAAAAGACCGCCAATCAGCAGCACCAGTCCAACTGCCTTCATGACAACCAAGACTGCAAGCCCCGAATCCGCAGCGGCAGAATCAAGGAACAAGAAGATGCCCGAAAAACCGAGCCCAGCACCAACCGAATAGGCAAGAGCCAGTGGTGAGGGAAGTTTTACATTCTGGCCCGGCACAAAACCTACTAAAACCACCGCGATCAGAATTAGCACCACCGCGATAACCACGAAGTTCGAAAGTTCTTGACCAGATGCAACATCTACTAGGACTGGGATGATCGCTGAAATAACTGCAGTCAGCGGGCTAACGATAGAGATCGGACCAATGGCGAGACCTGCGTATAGGCAGCTAAGTGCGACGGCTGCAGCGATACCGGCTAGAGCGCCAGCTTGAATTGTTTGGGCAGAATACTCAGCACCAATGAACAGGCTGAAAACAATTGCGAGAACTAGACCGACGGTGAAGGAGTAGGTGGTTGCGGCCACCGCCCGAATTCGTTTTGCTGCGAGAGCCCCAACGAAATCTGCGTAGCCATAAGAAAAGGCGGATAGTAGGCCAAAAATTATGGTCACTATCCGCCTACTTCCAATGTGGCTCCGACCGGCGTCGATCCGGTGACCTAACGATTTTCAGTCGTTCGCTCTACCAACTGAGCTACAGAGCCGTGGAGGGGACTATCCCCCCACCATTCGCATATTTCTTGCGAAGCGACCCTGACGAGACTTGAACTCGCGACCTCCGCCGTGACAGGGCGGCGCGCTAACCAACTGCGCTACAGGGTCAAATGGTGCTAATGACATCGCCTGGTGACCCCAACGGGATTCGAACCCGTGCTACCGCCGTGAAAGGGCAGCGTCCTAGGCCGCTAAACGATGGGGCCATGAAGTTGGCAACTTCAAAAGCACCGAGGTAAACATTACTGGTCAAATAGCCAGTTGGCAACACACAGAAAACCTTCAGTCATTAGTTGAGCCTTTCAGTTACCCTAATTGCCCGGAGGAATCTTGAAATTAGGTCGTAAACAAGTAGTCGCAGCTCTTGCTGGAGTGGGCATTTTGCTCACCAGCGTCCTGCTGGCGCCCGCCTATGCCGTGCCCAGCTACCCGACTGCAGCCGAGGTAGCAGCAGCAAAAGCAAGCGTCCAAGAAAAACAAAAAATGGTCGAGCGCATCGAGGTCATTCTGGAAACCATTCGGATTGAGGCAGACGCTCTTGAAGTAATCGCTCTTCAAAAAAACGAAGAATACAACCAGGCGGTGGAAGCAGTCGCGCAAATGTCAGCCAAGGTTGACGGACTGCAGTCCAAGGTTGAGCTGGCAGCAACAGAAGCTGAAGATGCCAAGATCCAACTGGCCCAAATAGTCGGCAAGATGTATCGCGATCAAGCAAGTGGAAACACTTCTCTCGAGTTATTTTTCAATCCTGGCAACGCAGAAGATTTGCTTTATCAACTGACAATGCAAGACATGCTTGCTCAGCGGACCGGCGCAATCTACCAGGCAGCAATCGATAAGCAGACTCAAGCCAAATCATTGGCTGAGGAGCTATCCAGCGCCAAGGAAGAATTACAGGGCTTCGAAGCCGAAGCCGAAAAGATATTTGCTGAAGCCAAAGCGGCGGCAGACGCAGTGATCGCCAAGGTGAAAGAGTCTGAGCGCGAGCGGGCCAACATGATGAGCCAGCTAGCGACCCTGAAAGACACGGCAGCCGATGTTGAGCGCCAGCGCATCGAGGGCCTAGAGGCCGAGCGCAGGCAAAACCTAGTGAAGTCCGCACCAACTGCCCCAGAGCTTTACAGCGTCGCTGAGCCAGATTGGTCAAAGGTTGAAACTGCAATTGCCTTCGCCAATGAACAACTCGGCGAGAGATATGTTCTTGGAGGCTCTGGCCCGAATGTTTGGGATTGCTCTGGAATCACGATGAAGGCTTACTCGGCAGCCGGCGTTTATATCGGCTGGCACTCAGCCACCGCTCAATACAACGTGTTGGCAAGTGCGAAGAGACTGGTTCCGTTCCAGGACGTCCAGCGCGGAGATCTAATTTGGTGGAGCAAGGAAACAGCATTTTCCGGTGACAAGTACCACGTCGCCATCTACCTGGGTGATGGCATGATGCTGGAAGCACCAAACCCAGCTAGGACCGTGAGAATTGTTCCGGTTCGCTACGGAGAAATTTGGCCATATGCCGGAAGGCCAACTGCCTAGGGCAACACCGAAAAGTTCGGGTTGCTAGCCCTTGAAGTTTGCGTAGGCGGCGTCGATGACCTTTTGGGTCGCCTCTTTGTCCGCCCAGCCTTGAATCTTTACCCATTTACCGGGCTCTAGGTCTTTGTAGTGGGTGAAAAAGTGCTCAATTTCATTTTTGGTCTGAGAAGGAACATCGCTTAGGTCCTGAATGTGGTCCCAACGAGGATCTTTGGCAGGAACGCAAATTACTTTTTCGTCCACGCCTCCATCGTCTTCCATGACCAGCATGCCAACAGCGCGAACCTTCACGCCGACACCCGGAAACAGTGGGTGCTCAAGTAGAACAAGGGCATCCAGAGGGTCGCCGTCGCCGCCGAGGGTGTTCTCAAAGAAGCCATAGTCGGTCGGATAGACAAACGGGGTGAACAAAACTCGGTCGAGATAGACACGACCAGTTTCGTGGTCGACCTCATATTTGTTTCTGGAACCGCGTGGAATCTCAATAACTACGTCGTATGACAAGGCTTCTCCTCAATAGGCTTAGCTAAAAGATTAGCGAATTGGGAGCGATGGTTATCAGAAATCGACTTACTCCGGCAGTTGCCGATGTTCGTCGAGCCGTGCGGGAAGGTCTTGAGGCCCTAAATCTTGAACCAAATTCGAGAGTTCTGGTGGCCTGCTCAGGTGGTCCAGATTCCATGGCGTTGGCCGCGGGGCTACTTTTCGAAGGCCCAAAACTTGGCCTTCGGGTAGCGGCAGTGGTGGTTGATCATGGTCTGCAAGAAGCCTCCACCAAGGTCGCTCAGTCAACCGCTGCAAAACTGGAAGAACTCGGTGCTGATCCAGTAGTCATCGAAACCATTACCGTGGTCGAAGCCGGCAATGGCCCGGAAGCCGCCGCCAGAACTGCCAGATATGAAGCCCTAGAGCGTGCTCGAAAGCTAGTTAGCGCCGAAGTTATATTCTTGGGCCACAACCTCGAAGACCAAGCCGAGACGGTTTTGCTGGGACTCACGCGCGGCTCGGGCTTGCGCTCAATTGCGGGCATGCAAGATTTTGATGAGAACAAAAAACTAGCTAGGCCTTTGCTTGGCATCAAGCGCGAGGTGCTTTTGCAGGCCTGTATTGACCAAGATATCGAAGCCTGGCAGGACCCTCACAACAAGGATCCTAAGTTCACCCGAGTGCGCATTCGACAGCTACTTGACACGCTGGAAGCCGAGCTTGGTCCTGGGTTCGCGAGCGCTCTTGCAAGAACCGCCGAACTTGCCAGTGAGTCAGATGATGTTCTGCTTTCCGTGGCTCAAGAGCTTGTTGTAGAGGCAACCGTGTCAAGTTCGAGTAACGAAACTAAGTTATCGATTGCAAGCCTTAAAGGAGTGCTGCCCGGGCTTCGCCGAAGGGCGCTGTTTGAAACTGCAATTGCTGCCGGCGCGAAGACTATTTCTCGATCTCAAGTGATCGGAATCGATGAACTTATTACTAATTGGCACGGACAAAACAAGCTGGTTCTTTCTGGCATTACAGTAGAGCGAGTAAGCCAAGAGCTTGTCTTTAAAAGCGTCTAACCATCTATCAAACGGGAGCCGTGCATTGCACTTAAATCACCCAGACATTACGACGGTGCTAGTCACTGCAGACCAAATTGCCGAGAAGGTTTTAGAGCTTGCTGGACAGATTGATGCTCATTACCAAGACAAGGACCCGCTTCTAGTTGGAGTGCTAAAGGGTGCCGTGCCATTCGTGGCAGACCTTTCCAGGGCAATGCAGCTTTCAACCTCCCAAGACTGGATGGCAGTTTCTTCCTACGGTTCCGGAACCACTTCTTCAGGGGTAGTAAGAATCCTGAAGGATCTTGACACTGACGTTACTGACCGACACGTGTTGATCGTGGAGGACATCATCGATTCTGGTCTGACTCTTTCTTGGCTAACTACCAACCTTGCCAACCGAGGTGCAGCCTCGGTTGAGGTGGTCACTTTGCTTCGCAAGCCAGATGCTGCAAAGGTTCAGATAAATGTCAGGTGGGTGGGGTTTGATATCCCCAATGAGTTCGTAGTTGGTTACGGACTCGACTACAACGAGCGTTACCGATCATTAGACGGAGTTGGCGTGCTGTCACCTGCGGTCTACTCTTAAACGAATGGCATCGAATAAAGACATGGCAACTAAAAAAGACACCGCACCCAAAAAAGACCTGACCAAAAAAGACCCGACTGAAAAAGACCTAGCTAACAAAGACGCAGCCAAAAAAGACGAAGCTTCTTCGAAGGATATGACCCCTAAAGACAAGAGCAAGGCAAAGACACCCATGACTTTCAAGAAGTTTTTGCGTGGTCCGTGGCTTTGGATAGCGCTCGCGCTGTCGGTTCTTCTGATCGGAACAAGCCTTATTGGTGCCCAGCAGTTCACCAAGGTGGACACTCAAGTTGGTCTCGAGATGATCAAGTCCGGTGACGCTGAAAAGGTCACTATCTTTGATGGCAACCAGCGAGTCGACGTAGAGCTTAGGAACCCGGATGCCGAGTTCGGCCAGAGCGTTCAGTTCTACTTTGTGTCAGGTCGAGCTGTAACCGTTGCTGAAATTGTTGCTGACTCTCAAATTTCAGAGGGCTGGACAGACGAAGTTCCCTCTACCCCCTGGTATCTAGCAATTCTGGGCTCGTTGTTACCATTCATCATCATCGGAGCACTGTTCTGGTTCTTGATGAGCTCTATGTCTGGCGGTGGCCGAGGGGTCATGCAGTTTGGTAAATCCAAGGCGAAGATGGTCACAAAGGAGACTTCCGATGTCACCTTCGATGATGTCGCGGGGATCGAAGAGGCCATTGAAGAGCTCACGGAGCTAAAAGATTTCCTAAAGAACCCAAAGAAGTTTTTGGACATGGGCGCAAAGATTCCTCGAGGCGTGCTGCTTTACGGCCCTCCGGGAACCGGAAAGACTCTGATCGCGAAGGCAGTTGCAGGCGAAGCCGGAGTTCCTTTTTTCTCGATTTCAGGTTCTGACTTCGTAGAGATGTTCGTGGGAGTTGGAGCTTCTCGAGTTAGAGATCTCTTCGAGCAGGCCAAGCAGGCTGCCCCCGCAATTATTTTCATCGATGAGATCGACGCAGTTGGCCGTCACCGCGGAACTGGAATTGGCGGCGGTAACGATGAGCGCGAGCAGACTCTAAACCAGTTGCTGGTCGAGATGGATGGCTTTGACACCAACGCCAGCGTTATTTTGATTGCTGCGACAAACCGACCGGATGTTTTGGATCCGGCGCTGTTGCGCCCGGGCAGATTCGACCGCCAAGTTGGCGTGACTGCTCCTGACCTGAAGGGTCGCGCAAAGATTTTGAAGGTTCACTCAAAGTCCAAGCCAATTGCCGAAGGCGTGGATTTGAGCCTGATTGCAAGACGCACACCTGGGTTCACCGGTGCTGATCTAGCAAACGTGCTGAACGAATCTGCACTCCTGGCCGCGAGACTCAACCGCACCGAAATAACCGACGAGATTATCGATGAGGCTATTGACCGCGTGATCGGTGGACCTCAGAAGAAGTCCTCGATCATGAAAGATCAAGAGCGTCTAGTAACTGCATATCACGAAGCTGGTCACGCACTTGTTGCCGGCGCAGGAAACTACTCGGATCCGGTTACCAAGGTCACTATTTTGCCAAGAGGGCGAGCTCTTGGATACACCATGGTTATGCCCATGGAAGATCGTTATTCAATCAGCCGCAACCAGCTTCTGGATCAGATTGCCTACGCAATGGGAGGCCGTATCGCAGAAGAAGTTGTGTTCAAGGACCCTACTACTGGAGCCTCTAACGACTTTGAGAAGGCAACGAGCATTGCCCGCCAGATGGTTACTAAGTACGGCATGAGTCAAAAGATTGGTGCCATCTCTCTTGGCAGCGGAAACAACGAGCCGTTTTTGGGCCGCGAACTGGCGACCCACGCGAACTACTCAAACGAGATGGCTCAGCAGGTGGACGCGGAAGTACGTGCAATTCTGGATCGCGCCCAAGATGAGGCCTATAAAGCCATAACGACGAACAGAGCTGTTCTGGACAAGCTTGCTAAATCATTGCTTGAGCAGGAGACCCTAAATCAAGACGAGATAGCAAAGATCTTTAAGGCTGTGAAGAAGGTTCCGGCAAGAACCGCATGGCGATCCTCAACCAAGCGCACCGGAACCAACAAGGGCCCGATTGCGGTTCCCAAGCGCAAGGTTGTTCAGCTAGAAGCTCTTGAGGACAAAACAGAACCGGCAGTCAAAAATGCAGACTGATCGCATCAAGGCGGCAGTAGTCGAACTTCTCGAGGCAATCGGCGAAGATCCCAACCGGCCTGCTTTGAAAAACACTCCCACCAAAGTCGCCGAGGCCTACACTTCTTTTTTTCGCGGCATTGGGGTTGATCCTCAAAGCGTAATCGGCGACATGTTTGATGCAGTCAACTCCGAGGCGGTAATCCTCAAGGACATCGAGCTGGTGTCGATCTGTGAGCATCACCTACTTCCTTTTACCGGAGTCGCCCACATTGCCTATTTGCCGAACAAAAAGCTGGCGGGTCTTGGAAGGCTTGCGAGCGTTATTGAGGTTCTTGCGGCAAGGCCTCAACTTCAAGAGAACCTAACCGCCGAGGTGGCGGACGCTCTCGAAAAGGCCCTAGATGCCAAGGGTGTTTTAGTTGTTATTGAAGCCAGGCATCAGTGCGTTGCATCCAGGGGTGCTCGCCAGCCAGATGTAAATACCGTGACCCTGGCATCAAGGGGCCTATACACAGAACCCAGCTATCGCGCTGAGGTCCTGGGGCTAATAAATAAAAAATCATGACGGGCTGGACCAGGCCGCTACTAATGGGCGTGCTGAATGTAACCCCGGACTCTTTCAGTGACGGTGGGCAATTCCTAGAACCTGCAAGGGCTCTTGAGCAGGCAAGTATGTTGAGCGTTCAGGGAGCACAAATCATCGATGTTGGTGGGGAGTCGACAAGGCCAGGAGCTGTGCGGGTGACTCCGGCCGAAGAGCAGGCAAGAATTCTTCCGGTTATTGAGGCCATCAAGAGCGATCTTGATATCACTATCTCGGTTGACACAATGAACGCAGCCACGGCAAGAAAGGCTGTCAAGGCTGGCGCAAGCATCGTCAATGACATCTCCGGTGGGCTTTCGGACCCTCAGATGTTCGCGGCTATCCAGGATCTAGATTGCAAGTATGTGCTCGGCCACTGGCGCGGTCACGCGGACAAAATGGAATCCATGGCTCAGTACTCTGATGTCGCGCGCGAGGTTGTTGCGGAGCTAGCTGAACAGGTGGCCATGGCGGTAGCTGCCGGGATCTCAAGAAGTCGAATTGTCGTTGATCCGGGCCTAGGTTTTGCAAAAGATATTTACCAAAACTGGGACCTAGTGAATCGCCTGGATGAGCTTGAGCAACTGGGGCTACCGGTCTTGGTCGGGGCTTCCAGAAAACGCTTTTTAGCTCACGCGTTGAGCGCCCGAGATCCAGCTTCGGTCTCCATGCCGAGACGAGATGTTGCCACTGCGGTCTTGACAGCTTTGTTGCTTCAGCGAAAACTATGGGGTGTGAGGGTTCACGACGTTCAAAGCACCAGCGATGCAATCGCCATCGTTTCTTCCTTGAAGAATCATCAGGAGACCAAGTGATTTATAAAATCAGAATCGACGGCCTATCGGTCTTCGGCTATCACGGTGTCCAGCAGCATGAAAAGGACTTCGGCCAAGAGTTTCTAATTGATATTCACCTGGATGTTGATTCTGGTTTGGAGGATTCTATTGATTCCACCGTTTCCTATGCTGCTATCGCTGATTTGGTAACTGAGTTATCGGCAAGAACGCGATTTGATCTGATTGAGTCATTGGCGAGGGCTCTGGTTAGTGCTTGTTTGAAATATGATCCGCGGGTTCTTCGTTCAACAGTCACTGTTCACAAACCAAATGCCCCGCTCGGCCAAAAGTTTCAAGATGTGTCAGTAACCCTGGCTGGATCAAGAGATGAAAACTAGGGCCGTCATAGCTCTGGGAGCAAACCTGGGCGATAAAGAAAAAACTATCTCTAAGGCTCAAAAACAAATCGGCAAACTTCGCGGCGTTGAACTAGTTGCGAACTCAAAAAAATACCGCTCCCACGCGCTCACTGAGCAGGGTGTCGATCCAAGTGAGCCGGAGTATATAAATGCTGTGACAATCATCGACACTTCTCTTTCTCCAAAAAAGTTACTTTCGAGGCTCAACGAAATCGAGAATAAATTTGGCAGGATTCGCTCGACCAAATGGGCAGCGCGCACTCTAGATCTTGACATCATCACATTTGGGACCAGCGTCGTTGAGTCCAAATCGCTTGTCATTCCTCATCCCAGAGCCCAAGAGAGAGCATTCGTTCTGATTCCTTGGTTGGAAGTAGACCCAGATGGTGCGCTCACCGGGGTTGGCCCAGTCAAGGAACTGGCAAAGGGCATGGATTCAATGGTCTGGGTAATCCAGTGAATGGATCGATGGGCAAATCAGCGGCCGGATTTTCAGTTGTTGGCCTAGTCCTGGGTCTTACTGTGGCTCAGCTCTCAGCAGGGTTTGGCTATGTTTTTCCTGCCAGTCCGATCAGCTTGCCAATCAGCTTGCTGGTGCTTGCGCTCGCAAACTACCTATTCAGTTTTCCGATTTACCGATATCGCAAGCAACTTGGACGCTACAAAGAAGGAATAAGGCCAGAAAGGCCAAACCCCTTTTACGCCGTTCGAGTCTTGATTCTTGCAAGAGCTTCGGTTTTGGCTGGCGCGTTGTTCGCCGGCTGGCACGTCGGCGTGATTATTTGGCTCGTAAGTTTTAGCGTTGCGCCGGAGAATTTGATGCTATCCAGCTCGTTTGGGTTAGTTGGCGCCGTAGCCTTAACAATCGGTGGATTGGTTTCGCAGTGGAACTGCAAAACGCCACCGAGTTCTGATTCTGATTGAAACTGGAAGGCTAGCTAGATGAAGATTGGTGTTGTCGGGGATGACCCAGCCGGCCCGGTACTTGCCAAAGCCTGGGCTGCAGCCGGGCATGAGCTAATCGGAGTATTCGTTGAAAGCCCTGAGGCCATCGATCGAATCGAAGCACTGATTCCCGACGTGCCAATCGCCAATATGGCAGCGGTTGTTGAGGATGCTGATTTAGTTTTGCTTGCAATCCCCTCGAGTGACTTGGAAATAACTTGCGCAGGGCTGGCCGATCTTGGATTGTTTGGACCAAAGAAAATAGTGGTCCACCTCTCGCCATTGGTTGGGTATTCGGTGTTAGCGGATGCTGCCAGATTTGGAGCAATTCCGATCGCCATGCATCCGGTGATGCACTTCACTGGCACATCAATGGACCTAACTGTTCTAAAAAACACCTCTATTGCTGTGAGCGCGCCAGAGCCCCTCACGCCCATTGCCGAAGCCTTGGCCATTGAGCTAGGCGCTGAGCCAATGGTGATAACTGAGGACCAAAGAGCCGCCTACGCAGAGGCTTTTGAGGTTGCGAATAGTTTTTCCTCTTTGGTTGTCAGACAAGCTCTTGGCATTTTGGAAGACGCAGGAATCCAAAACCCCGCCAGACTAATAGCACCGGTAGTTAGAAGTGCTGTCGAGACTGCGCTGTCGCAGCCGGTTAGCAAGATTGACCCGAAGGATGCGCTCTGATGCAACTAGCTCAAAAGATTGTGGAATTAGAACAAGCTTTAGCGATCGCTGATACCGACGGAAAACGCGTTGGGTTTATCCCAACGATGGGAGCACTTCACAAAGGACATTTGTCCTTGGTCAAAAAAGCTCAAGACCAGGGTTTGTTTATTGTGGTGTCGGTTTTCGTGAACCCAAGACAATTCGGTGAGGGCGACGATCTGGAAAACTATCCTCGAACCCTCGGCGTTGATGCCCGGGTGCTAAGCGACGCCGGGGTTGATGTTTTGTTTGCCCCAAGTAGTAATGAGGTTTATCCGGCGAGTGGCGTCAAGGAAATTTCCGCTGGTGAGCTTGGGGCTCTGTTTGAGGGAACAGTTAGGCCTGGCCACTTTGACGGCATGCTGACAGTTGTCAATCGGTTGTTCAATTTGGTTCAACCTGATGTTGCGTTCTTTGGATCCAAGGATGCGCAGCAGTTGATGTTGGTCACCCAAATGGTTCGGCAACAGGTTGCCAATGGGGATCGCGAACCAATAAAAGTAGTGGCCTGCGAAACAGTGCGTGATGAAGAAGGCTTAGCTCTTTCAAGCAGGAACCAGCGCATCCCCAAGGATCTAATTCCGGCCGCAAGGACACTTCATAAGGCCTTGATTGCGGGCTCAAAAAAGAAAACAAAAGCTGACTGCATCGAGGCTGCAATGGCGCAGCTCGATCCAATTATTAGACTTGACTATCTAGAACTAGTTGACCCGGATACTTTTGCGGTCACCGAAGGCGTAGCAGGCGCCAGAATGGTGATTGCCGGATGGGTCGGAGAAGTTCGTCTAATCGATAATTTATTAGTAGGTGGTGTCTAAAGTGGGCGAAGAGTACGAGGAGATAGACCTCCCCGAGCAAATTGCAGTCCGGATGGACAAGCGTGAGCGGCTAAACGCTCTGGGTTCCGCTTACCCTGTCACGCTGCCAATCACTCACACCATTGAGGCGACCAAGGCCAAGTATCCAAATCTTGAACAGGACATCGCGACCGGTGACCAAGTCGGGCTGGCCGGAAGAATCATGTTTCTTCGAAACACCGGCAAGCTTTGCTTCGCCACTTTGCAGTCCGGCTCTGGGGAGCGAATCCAGGCAATGATCAGTCTTGATAAAGCCGGGCAAGAGCAGCTTGACAGCTGGAAAGACCTTGTCGATTTGGGTGATCATGTTTTTGTCGAGGGCGAGGTTATTACTTCTAAGCGCGGCGAGCTAAGTGTTTTGGCCACCAAGTGGCTAATGGCAGCAAAGACTCTTCGGCCACTGCCCAACCTTCATAACGAACTGGGCGAAGAGTTTCGAGTTCGACACCGCTACATCGATTTGATTGTCCGAGACCGGGCTCGCGAGGTCGTGAAGATTCGCGCTGGAGTGATGCAGTCGATTCGAAACACTTTTGCTAAGCAGGCCTTTATTGAGGTTGAGACACCGATGCTGCAGGTCATGCACGGCGGCGCATCTGCCAGGCCGTTCAAGACCCACTCGAATGCCTTTGACACTGACTTGTATCTTCGAATTGCACCGGAGCTATTCCTGAAGCGAGCGGTTGTGGGTGGTTTGGAAAGAGTCTTTGAAATAAACCGAAACTTCAGAAACGAAGGCGCGGACAGAACCCACTCACCTGAGTTTGCAATGCTCGAGGCCTACGAGGCATACGGCGATTACCACACCATGATGGATCTGACTCAAGCCCTAATCCAAAACGCCGCATCCGATGTTCTTGGAACTCAAGTGGTTCAGCTCGAGGACGGCACAGTCAACGACCTAAGCGGCACTTGGCCAAGAGTTTCGATGTATGAATCCTTGTCGGAGGCCTGCGGTGTGACAGTCACACCGGAAACTTCAGTTGCGGAGTTGAAGAAGCTTGCAGACACTGTCGGCATTGAAATCGACCACCCGCTGCACGGCAAGTATGTTGAAGAGCTTTGGGAGCACTTTGTGAAGCCTGGGCTTACCGGTCCTGCGTTTGTGATTGATTTTCCGGTGGACACTTCGCCTTTGACTAGAGATCATCGCAGTAAGGCTGGCGTTGTTGAAAAATGGGATCTTTACATCATGGGTTACGAGCAAGCCACTGGTTACTCCGAGTTGGTGGACCCGGTTGTCCAGCGGGAGCGCTTCGTGGCTCAAATGCAATTGGCGGCCACCGGAGATCCGGAGGCCATGAAGCTGGATGAAGAGTTTTTGAAGGCTTTGGAGTTTGGTATGCCGCCTTCCGGTGGCTTAGGGCTCGGTATCGATCGACTCTTAATGTCGCTCACCGGCCTAGGTATTCGGGAAACCATCTTGTTCCCGTTGGTGAAGTAGGTGGAGATGACTGCTTGGGAGACCTTGCTAGACGTGTTAATTTCACTGATTCCGCCAGCCGCGGTCGGAGTGATATTTTGGATCATGATGCGCTCCATCTTGCGCGCCGATAAAGGTGAGCGCGATGTCTACGCGAAGATCGAAGCAGAAGAGCGGGCTAAACGCGCTAACGCCTTGGGCGAACAGCGCTAGTTTTGTGTCAAGCACCCCCGTAGCATTTTGATTACGGATTTTGAAAGGTGCTAACTTGTTCGAGAAATTTACAGACAAGGCTCGCAGAGTCGTTGTGCTTGCTCAAGAAGAGGCCAAGCTTCTAAACCACAACTACATCGGAACTGAGCACATCTTGCTCGGTCTGATTCACGAGGGCGAGGGCGTTGCCGCGAAGGCGCTTGAGGCGCTGGGCATAAACCTTGAGCAGGTTAGAGAACAGGTCCAAGACATTATCGGTCAGGGCCAGCAATCGCCATCCGGGCACATTCCGTTTACCCCACGGGCCAAGAAGGTTCTTGAGCTAAGCCTGCGAGAGGCACTTCAGCTAGGACACAGCTACATCGGAACCGAACACCTACTTCTTGGACTAATTCGCGAGGGTGAGGGTGTTGCTGCTCAGGTGCTAACCAAGCTCGGAGCCGACACAAACAAGGTTCGTCAGCAAGTTATTCAGTTGCTATCTGGTTACCAGGGCAAGGAAAGCGTTTCAGTTGGCGGAGAAGCCCAGCCTCAGGCCAAGGGTTCTACGATCCTTGACCAGTACGGCAGGAACCTCACGCACGCTGCCGCAGAAGGAAAACTTGACCCAGTAGTGGGTCGTGACAAAGAAACCGAACGCGTAATGCAGATTCTTTCCCGCCGAACCAAGAACAACCCGATTTTGATTGGTGAACCAGGGGTTGGAAAAACGGCAATTGTCGAAGGGTTGGCTCTTGCAATCGTTGCTGGAAAAGTGCCGGAAACGCTGCGTGGCAAGCAGCTTTACACCCTTGACATGGGAAGCCTTATCGCGGGGTCCCGTTACCGTGGTGACTTTGAAGAGCGACTAAAGAAAGTAACAAAGGAAATCCGCACTCGCGGAGACATCATTACTTTTATCGATGAAATCCACACCCTTGTTGGTGCCGGAGCCGCAGAGGGCGCTATCGATGCCGCGTCGATCTTGAAGCCGATGCTCGCAAGAGGCGAGCTTCAGACCATCGGGGCGACAACCCTGGATGAATATCGAAAGCACTTTGAAAAAGATGCTGCGTTGGCCCGGCGGTTCCAGTCGATTCAGGTTGCAGAGCCATCCCCGGCGCTTGCAATCAACATTCTTAAGGGGCTGCGCGACCGCTATGAGGCTCACCACAAGGTCTCGATAACCGACGGTGCAATCGTTGCAGCAGTCTCAATGTCCGATCGCTACGTGACCGACAGGTTCCTGCCGGACAAGGCCATTGACTTGATTGATGAGGCCGGTGCCAGGTTGAGGCTCAGCTTCCTGTCAGCTCCTCCAGAGCTCAAGGCAATGGAAGAAAAAGTGGCTGTCGTGCGCCAAGCCAAAGAGCAGGCGATTGCAGATCAAGACTTTGAAGCCGCAGCAACCAAGCGCGATGAGGAGAAAAAGCTCACCGCCGAAAAGGTTCGCATGGAGAAGGAATTCCGCGATGGCAGCTTAGACACCCCAGGGGTTGTTGACGAAGCACTTATCGCCGAAGTTATTGCTCAGGCAACTGGTATTCCAGTATTCAAGCTAGGCGAGGACGAAGGCGCCAAGCTTATTTACATGGAGGACGGTCTCCACAAGCGAGTCATTGGCCAAGAGCAGGCAATTGCCGCGCTTTCAAAGACCATTCGCCGCCAGCGTGCAGGGTTGAAAGATCCAAAGCGCCCATCTGGTTCGTTTATCTTTGCCGGCCCGACCGGTGTTGGAAAGACCGAGTTGGCCAAGGCCCTGGCGGAGTTCTTGTTTGAGGACGAGGACGCACTAATCGCGCTTGACATGAGCGAGTACAGCGAGAAGCACACTGTTTCTAGGCTATTTGGAGCCCCTCCGGGCTTCGTTGGCTACGAAGAAGGTGGTCAGCTGACCGAGAAGATTCGTCGTAAGCCATTCTCAGTTGTGCTGTTCGATGAGATCGAAAAGGCCCACCCGGACATCTTCAACTCGCTGTTGCAGATTCTCGAAGAGGGTCGTTTGACCGACGGCCAGGGACGCGTTGTGGACTTCAAGAACACAATCATCATCATGACCACAAACTTGGGCACCAGGGAAATCACTGGCAGCACACTTGGTTTCTCTCTCGAGGGTGACAGCCAGAATGACTACACCCAAATGAAGGGCAAGGTGAACGAGGAGCTGAAGAAGAATTTCAAGCCCGAGTTCTTGAACCGAGTTGATGACGTAATCGTCTTCCCACAGCTATCTCGTGAGGAGCTATTGCAGATCGTTGATCTGTTTATTTCGAGGCTTCAGCTTCGTTTGGACGACCGCGATTTGAAGCTGACTTTGACCACATCGGCCAAGGAGAGACTAATCGAGCTTGGATACGAGCCGACAATGGGAGCCAGGCCGCTTCGAAGGGCCGTGCAGCGTGAAATTGAAGATGCAATTTCCGAGCGTATCCTCACCGGCTACATCGGCAACTCGCAGGATATTCTGGTTGATTACCTCGAGGGCGAGTTCAGTTTCGTTGCAAACTCCCGAGAGACTGAGACCGTAGCAAAGGCATGACCGAGGTCCAAAAGTACGAAGTGGTGAAGTCCTATAAGGACTTTGAAGTGCGCGCGTATGCGCCCTTCATCACCGTCTCTACGCATGAATCCGGAAACATGCTTTCCGCTGGCAATCAGGCCTTTAGAAAGCTCGCGAATTTCATTTTTGGGGGCAATCAAGAGTCAAGGCAAATCCCAATGACCACCCCGGTCACTGAAGTTCCCGTGGATGATGGATTTGAAGTTTCTTTTGTGATGCCTCATGACATGGCGATGGCTGACATGCCCACCCCGGCTGGAGCAAACCTAAAGATTACCGAGCATCCGGCGGTAAAAATGGCGGCCATCAGGTTCTCTGGCACGGTGGGCAATCAATCGTTTCCAAATAACGAAAGAAAACTCAAGGATCTGCTTTCGGCCCAAGGAATTGAGTTTGAACCGACGCCGATTTATGCGCGCTACAACGCCCCAACAACCCCGTTTTTTCTGAGGCGCAACGAAGTCCTGCTTTCTCTCAAGGCTTGAGTAGTTCATAATTACCTAATGTTCCAAATCCGATCAGCTAAAACCACCGATGTCCCAGCCATAAGCAAAATTGCTGCGCCCTTGGTCGATAACCGAGTGCTGCTTGGCAAAGAAATGGTCGAAACCTACGAAGCAATTCAACAATTTGTGGTTGCCGAGCAAGATTCCAAGCTGCTTGGATTCGGTGCGCTGCATGTGATGTGGCAAGACTTAGCTGAGGTCAGGACTTTAGCGGTTGACGAGCAGTCCAAGCGCCAGGGCATTGGTAAGGCGCTGTTGTTCGAACTTGAAGCCAGGGCAAAGGCCCTTGGCGTGACAAGGGTGTTTTGTCTGACATTCGAAAAAGAATTTTTCTCTGCAAATGGCTATCAGGTGATATCAGATGTTCCAGTCGACCCAGCCACCTACGCAGAGCTAGTTCGTTCTCACGATAACGGCGTCGCAGAATTTTTGGATCTTGCAAGAGTTAAGCAAAACACGCTTGGAAACTCGCGCATGCTCAAGCACCTCTAGCTAGATTTGTCCCATGACCCAACTAGACCCCGTGATCATTAGAAGAAGACGAGTCGCAGCCTTGGGCATTGTGGCGGTTTTAGTGATCGCAATTTGGTTAGTATCCCAGCTTGTAATTGGGCAGAGCCAGGCCCAGGTTGAGCCTGCTCCTGAGGAAACCGAAGTGGGTGTTGCGGCTGAAATCACTGATTGTGCACCAGGCGTGGTCTCATTGGCAGCAATGGTCGGGACCTTCGATCAGGCAACTCAAGTCAGCGAAACTCTAAATAATTTTTCATCCGATGCGATTCCGTATCTTTGGTACGAAGTAACCAACACTGGTTTGGTGGACTGCCGGTTTAATGTTGGATCAAGAGTGACTTTCTTCACCATCACATCGGGCGAGCAGACCTATTATTCGTCCAGGGACTGTGATCGGTCCGACAGCAAAGATTTGACTGTTTTGCTTCAGGCCAACGTCCCGCTGAAGGCTGAGCCATCTGCCTGGGATCGGGTTTATTCATCTTCTGAAGGCTGTAGTGCAGCCCAGGGGATGCAGGCAGTTCCCGGCGGCGGCGCCACCTACAAGCTAAAAGCTGAGGTGAACGGAGTTATCTCCGAGGATGTTCGCTTCATCCTCAACTAGACACCTATTGCGACTGGTCCGATTGGGCCAGTGCTTGAGTGAGGGCCTTTTTTAGCTGCCCACTTGTTGAATCAATAATTATCTTGTGGCCCAGTCGACTGGCCTCATTGGTTCGCTGCGAAAGATTAGCAACCCCGCGGACCTCCCCCGATAGTGATATTTCACCGAAGGCCGCGACTTTGGTTGATACGGGTTTGTCGCTGACTGCAGAAGCAATGGCAATCGCGATTGCCAGATCGGCGGCGGGCTCAATAATTCTCATTCCGCCAACCGTTGAGACATAAACATCCTTGTCGCTAAGCGAGATTCCTGCTCTTCGCTCCAGCACAGCAAGCAGCATTGCCACTCGGGAGCTGTCCACGCCGTTTGTGACACGCCTTGGCTGCGGGGAGCTACTCTTCACAACAAGTGCCTGAATCTCAGCTCTCAGTGGGCGCCTGCCTTCGACCGCCACGGTTATGCAGGTTCCAGAAACCGGCGTGCTGCCGCTGGAAACGAACAGCGCACTCGGGTCAATAACTTCCGCGATGCCCTCGCCGGTCATTTCGAAGCAACCAACCTCGTCGGTGGGGCCAAATCTATTTTTCAGGGTTCTTACGAACCGAAGTGCTGTTTGACGGTCACCCTCGAAGTGACAAACAACATCAACTAGGTGCTCCAGCGTTCTAGGGCCGGCAATAGAGCCGTCTTTAGTGACGTGGCCGACCAAGATAACTGGCGTGGAATTCTGCTTTGCTAGCCGAATCAGGTTGGACGCAACTTCTCTAACTTGCGCCGGCATTCCGGCGGCACCGTCGATGTCATCAGAGCTAATGGTCTGAACTGAGTCCACGACCATCAATTCAGGCTTTACCTGCTCGAACTGCCCTAGGACGTGACCTAAATCAGTTTCAGCCGCCAGGTAAAGATTCTCGCTCAGGGCATTGGTTCGTTGAGCACGCAGTCTTACTTGGCTGGCGGATTCCTCTGCGGAAACATAGAGAACCCTTTTACCGCTCTTTGCAAGCCTCGATGCAACCTCTAGCAACAACGTACTCTTGCCAACTCCTGGTTCACCGGAGAGCAGTATCGCGGCACCGGCAACCAGGCCGCCACCTAAAACTCGATCAAATTCAGAAACCATGGTTTTTTGATAACCATCGGTCACCACGGCCACTTCGGTTATTGGCCTGGCCTCATGCCCGACAGCGATTCTGGCGGCCTTTGCCTTGGTGGTTTGTGTGGCCTCGGCGATTGTTCCCCAGGCTTGGCACTGACCGCACTGGCCCGACCACTTTAGAGTCGTCCAGCCGCAGTCGGAGCATCGATAATCAATTTTTGTCTTGGCCACAAGAACAAACTACCGTGGGTCACCCCCAGCTGGATAACCTAAGAGAACAAGCTTTAAAATTTTGAGTTCAAACAGTTAGGTATTAGATGCGCAAACACTCGCAAGAACTGTGGTTGGTGCTGATGGTTTCTCTCGGTGCAAGCGCAATTTATTCGATTCTTAGTCTTGCTAGAAAGCTAACAAGCACCCAAGGCTTAGCTGGTTCAGTAACGACCATCAACCAACCGCTGGCAAAAACTCCTTGGCTAGATTTAGTCAGCCAACTTGCCTCAATCTCACTGGCATTGGTGCCAGTGCTATTGGCGCTTTATTTTTTGCGGATGGACAAGATAAAAATCGGCTTAATGCCTGTGAAAAAAGACTGGATTATAGGCATCTCGCTGCCACTGATTATTGGCATTCCCGGCATCGCTCTTTACGTGGTCGCTTTGAATCTTGGGCTAACCTCCAGGATTGTGCCGAGCTCGTTGGGTGATTACTGGTGGACGCCGGTCGTGCTGGTGCTTGCTGCACTGCGATCAGGTCTTCAGGAAGAAATCATCGCGGTTGCATTTTTTACGAAAAAACTAAAAATTATCAGACCGGAAATAACGATCATTTCGGTGGTAATTCTCTCCAGTTTGTTTAGGGCCAGCTATCACCTGTATCAGGGCTTTTCGGCTTTCCTTGGCAACTTTGTAATGGGCTTGGTCTTTGGCTACTTGTTCATACGAACTGGCAGGGTGGCTCCGCTGGTGATTGCCCACACCATTATGAACATCGCAGTTTTCATCGGCTTCCCGCTGGTAGCTGGCTTTCTCTAGTCCTCGTAAGCTTTGAAGATGGAAAAACTAAGAGTGTGCTTTTTAGGAACCGGATCGATGGGCTCGGCCGTTCTAACCGGATTGATTGCCAGCGGTCACCCGCTTGAGCTAATTTCCGCAACCACTAAATCGATACTCTCTGCCGATGCGTTGCGTGCCAGGGGAATAAGCGCGATGGCCATCGAGGAAGCAGCTGACGCTAATGCTTTGCTCGCCGGCGATGCCGATTTGATCGTTTTAGGGGTAAAGCCTTATCAAATCAAAGACGTGCTGGCTGAAATCAGAGATGAAATTGCCCCGAATGCGGTGGTCATTTCTATGGCTGCAGGAATCAAGCTAGCTTCAATGAAAGAGGTCTTACCGGGAAACCCCAATCTCATTCGCACCATGCCCAACACCCCAGCTCTTGTGGGCATGGGTGTAACTGGAGTGGCAGCTGGACCAAGCGCATCGGCTGATGCAGTTTCGGCAACCATGGAGCTATTTGACTCGGTTGGCGCGGCTCTGGAGATTAGCGAAGAGCAGATTGATGCCTTGAGTGCAATTTCCGGCTCGGGCCCAGCTTGGGTGTTTTACATCATGGAACAGTGGGAGCAGATTGCTCAAAACCACGGCTTTAGCAAAGAACAGGCTGCAGTTATGGTTCGCGGCACTTTGGCCGGATCCATCGACCTACTGGCTCAAAGCGACGAAGAGCTTGCAACACTGCGCTCAAATGTAACAAGCCCCGGTGGCACAACCGAGCGCATTATTGACACTTTGGAAAAAGCCGACTTACAGACAATATTTGAAGCCAGCCTTCAAGCGGCACTTCAAAGGGCTAAAGAAATTGGCGCCAGCTAGCTCTAAGCTGTAGTTATGGCAGATATTTTTGAAGCAGTTGCAGACCCTACCCGTCGCAAGCTACTAGAAAGCTTGCTGAATTCCAACGTTGGTGGCTCCGGCGAACTGACGGTTTCACAGCTTGTTGAAATCACTGGACTTGGACAACCTACGGTTTCTAAGCACTTGAAGACTCTTCGCGAGGTTGGCCTGGTTGCAGCGCGCGAAGAGGGACAAAAACGTTTTTACTCGGTCACTCCTGAACCACTTGAAGAAATAGAAGATTGGATGATCGACTTCCTCTCGCTTGATTTTGAAAGCGAAGAAGAGATGGTCGATGATCTAGCTCACAGTCTTGCTGGTGCCGGAGAGCAGCTTGGCCACTGGCTAACCGAGCGTTCAAGTTGGCTAACGGGTCAGCTCAAATCCAGGGCCTCTGAGGTTGACATCGACTTTAATGCAGCAGAGATGGGGCACCGACTTGGTCGCAAGCTCGCCGATGCCAGGTCGGAAGCCGAGAAGTCGGTGAAGGATTTCGAGCGCATAGCCAAGCAAAAAGTTGAAGAAGTAATCGACGATGTGAAATCAGAGGCTCAGCACTTGGCCGAAGAGGTTCGCAACCGAACTTCGAAGAAGTGACCCCATGACAAAGGGTGCTAACGACGACATGAGAGAATTTGCCAGGCAACAGCTAAAGAAAAAGCAAGGGTTCAAGACTTATCTCGCCGTCTATGTGGGTGTTACCGGTCTGGTGACCGCAATTTGGTTTTTGACTTCTCCGGGAAGTTATTTTTGGCCGATCTGGGTTATTTTTGGTATGGGAATCGGAGCAGTTGCGACCGGTCTAGATGCCTATGGGAACAGCTGGTTGAAGCCGATCACCGAAGCAGATGTCGATGCAGAGGTTGAGCGTCTTGGCCGTAGAGGCTAGACTATTTAGGTTGACCATTCGGGCAATCACAAGTTTTATGAGGTTTTAATGGGTTCAGTTATAAAGAAGCGCCGCAAGCGTATGTCGAAGAAGAAGCACCGTAAGCTTCTGCGCAAGACTCGACACCAGCGTCGCAATAAGAAGTAAGTATTAGTAACGAACCCGCCTTCGGGCGGGTTTTGTTTTAACTTCTTTTCAGGTCTCGTTTTTTGAATCTAAGAATGTCCCAGTTCGCTGCCTCGGCATATCTTGTTAGTGCCTTATCGGGGTTCACGGCTACCGCATTTTTCACAAGCGTCAGAAGTGGAAGATCATTTACTGAGTCCGAGTAAGCCCAAGACTTACTGAGGCTAATTCCTCGCTCAACGGCGAGTTTCTTGGCGGCCTTGCGTTTTGCCTGACCATGAAGGGCTTCACCGATAAGTTCACCAGTTAAAACTCCATTGTGTCTTCCAACCACGGTTCCAAGCGCTCCGGTGGCACCCAAATCTTTGGCTATTAGTTCTGCAAGTTCGACCGGTGCGGCCGTAATTAGCCAGACTTCGTGGCCTTGGGCGAGGTGCTCTTTCACAGCGGCAACTGTTCTCGGCCACAGCCTCGGCTTTATTTCAGAGTCATACACGGTCTGCATAAGCGGTTCAAGCGAGCTGACGGAATAACCTTTGGTGACTGAGAGTGCGCGTTCCTTGAACCCAGCTAAGGTGTTATTTTTCTCTCCTCGACGAATAAACATCATCTGCTCAAAGGCGAATCTCCAGATGTCTCGACGCTTGATGGTTCCATCGCGAAAGGCAATCTTGCCAAATAATATGGTGGCTGCGCCTCGGACCAAGGTGTTATCGACGTCAAAGAATGCCGCAACCTTTTTCTCGTTATTCGTCTTATTTACAGCCACCGCCACAGTCTATTGGTCTACGCATTTCTAGTAGTGTTTGCGCGTGAACTCAAAAATCAGGCTTGAGCTAATTACAAGGCAGGGCTGCCATCTATGCGATGAGGCCCAGGATGCGCTGGCCGGGGTAATAGCAAGGTTTAGTAATGAGCACCCGAGTGCCGCATACACGGTCGAAAGCATTGACATCGATGGGCGCCCAGAGCTTTTAGCTAAGTACTCCGATGAGGTTCCGGTTTTACTTCTGAATGACAAGCAGATTGCATTTCTCA
>ERZ887851.565-NODE-565-length-36250-cov-31.484211_pt1 | contig 36250 bp, 29 predicted proteins | sample MGYA00521100_ERZ887851 | MGnify/ENA primary metagenome ERZ887851 (study PRJEB32303, sample SAMEA104408602) | aquatic metagenome | biome: Brackish water; feature: Pelagic; material: water | place: Baltic Sea | collected 2014-06-06T16:11:00 | depth 11,444 m ... | reverse complement strand
GAGGCGGGTGGATGGCCCGCAGGCGAGAGGCGAGAGGCGAGAGGCGAGAGGCGAGGGCGAGGGCGAGGGCGAGGAACCCTATTGCTGATCTTCAAGCAACCCCGCAGCCCCCCCCAACCGAGCGACTAACCTGATACTTCAACTGGAGGAGTCAATAACTTTCGACAAACCACAGCAGTGAAAAATGTAGATCATTCCGGCGTCACTAAAGGTGAATGAACCAGTCGTCTTTTCTGACTTCGCAAGACCGACGGAGTCGATCTGACCGACAAATGGCCTTGGTGAGCCGCATTCTTCACAGTTTGGGTAGTCATTGAATTGAATCCACCGCGGTTGTCCGCCAAATCTCGTCCGATGCCCAAGCTGATCACTGGGAGTCGGAAAATCGCCTGGGAGCAATTCAGAAACACGTCCATCATCTTGTTCGAGATTCGAATATAGTCCTGCAGCGCATCGTGGACGGATTCAATTGGAATCCATCTGTGGTCGTCTTCAGCTTCTTTCGCCTCGTGGAGTAGTCGCACCTTTGCTCGTCGAATCTGAGCATGGAGCTCAATAGGTGTGACATCTTCCGAAAGTGCTTCAATCCAACGTCGATAAGACTCAATCACCGTTTCAAAGTCGAACGCTTCGGCGAGGTGTGCGTGGTCCTTTCGGATCACGTCGAGCTGCTGTGTAAGTTGGCTCCAGTCAATTACAGAATCCTCCTCTTGCCAATCCAGGTCGATTGCCTCAAGCGAAAAATTCAAACGTCAGAATGATCGCGAACTTTGGGGCCACAATCCTAAAACACTACACGAACAAAAGCCAGCTCGACTGTGATGACACGCGAGAGTGGCTCAGTGTGAATCGGAGCCTTGGGGAGCCGCTCGAGGCCGGGTTGGGGCCAGGCAAAAACGCGGCGAGGCAAGGACAACGGCAAGGCGTCAATGCGGGTGGATGGCCCGCAGATCTTTACCCCATTTTCCCCAGCAGTCTATCGGTGAGAAGACAGCGAGTATCAGAGTATCGACTGACGCTTCGGCAATCGTCAGAAGCAGGCAAGCTGGGCCGGGAACTTCGGACTGTCAAACACTATCGACCACCGGGAAGTTTCTTGAGCTCTACTTCGTCAACGTGTCCGTCTGCGTTTGAATCAAGCTTTTCAAAGATAGCGTGCAACCGTTGCGGAACTTCGCTTTTTTGAATCTTACCGTCACCGTCTGCGTCGAAACGATTCATGGTTTCACTGCGTTCGTTCTCTGCTTTACCGCCTGTTTTTCCGGCCAGAACATTTCGAGGAATCGCAACATCGAAGTATCCAATCATCATCTCATCCCAGGTCTGGTCGCCCCATGTAACAGTAGCGGAAGGATCGGGGTTGTTCAAATTGCGATCAGAATTATCAAACGATGCTTCGCAGTACATTCTTGCACCCACTGGAAACGTGATCGGCTCTGCAAAAAGATAGGATGTTTGCCAGTTGAAATCATAGTCCGGAACATCCAGCAACGTCTTGCGATGTCCACCAGGCATAACGGCTTCGTACCGGAACGACTTTCCACGCAAATGCATATGTGGCATCAATGCCAGCACCTTCAGTTCTGTTGGCGCACGTGGCGAAGAAGCGTCGACATGATAGTCAGGATCATTGGGAGGAATTTCCAGGCTTCTGGTGGCCGCCTTTTGAGTCATCACCACTTCTTTGACGTCTTTGTCATTCGCGAAGTAAAGGCCAATTGACGTCTGATCCTGACGACTCACGCCCACTGGTGTGTAGTGCATTTGGAATATAAGCGTTGAACCGGCAGGAATCAGCTTTGCCATGCCCTGGGGATATTCAGCCGCCCGCAGGCCGGGAACATACGCTGCCAGAAATTCGCCACCCGAACCATCACCGCCACGCGACAAACGACTTCCTGTCTTGACGAACACGAGCACATGATGAACCACATCACGACTGCCAGGCACCACTTCAGCCGCCTTCATCCATTTGTCTTCCTTGAAACCGGGATCGACTTCGAAAAACTTGTAACGCACCGTCCCCTCAGCAGGCACGCTGAATGGTGACTGCATGGCGACCACCAAATCTGGTTCCGATTCCAGTTGCCAACCAGTCGCTTTGGGCGGCAGTGCAGGCAGGCTTGATAGATCTCCCGCTGGAGCACCCGCTAATACCCAATCGTTAACCAGTTGTTTTTCCTTGTCACTTAGTCCTCGAGTATTTGCAAAGTGCCCATGCGCTGGATCTGCGTGCCAAGGTGGCATACGTCGGTCCTGAATCACTTCCCGAATCATTTCGGCCCAGCCAGCAACTTCGTCAAAGCTGGTTAAGGAAAACGGAGCAATCTCTCCGTCGCGATGGCACTCAACACAATGCTTATTCAGAATTGGGGCAATATGCTGACCAAACGTTACCAGACTTTCGTTGTCAACTTTTCTTAGTCGACCAATCAAACATCCTTCGGCTGGCATCGATGCCACGGAAACGGGCTTGTCGGATAGAAGTGATTCCATCGCATCCTGCAGATAGTTGTTGGCCGCCGTATCTCTGGCGTAGCCAGCGCCATATTGGTCATCGATGCGGCCGCTGTATCGGACAACTCGATCACCATCAAGCACCACCACGCTGGGAGTCCTGTCTGCCGCAACTTCGTCAGCCAGTTTGTTGCCGACGTCCTTCAAGATCGGAAACGTAAGCGAATTCAGCCGAGCAAAAGCTCCAATATCCGTAATCGAATCCTGACGATTGGAATTGACGCCAACAAACACCACTCCGCGAGAACCATAGGTTTCAGAAAGTTCCTGCAGACGCCTGGCGTAGAGCTTAACCAGCGGACATTCCGTTCCCAGAAAAGCCAACACCACAACTTTGGCTTGTTTAAAGTCATACAATTCATGCCGTTTGCCTCGAAAATCGTTCAACGCAAAGTTGCCAACGGCTTTCGTGTGTGAGGACGAATTAAGTGTTTGAGCACAAAGTGCGATGTTCGAATGACAGCCTGCCAGCAATAGCGAAAGCAACAGGGGAATTCTCATGGAAAGACTCGCAGAACGTTGATTGGAATTTTGGCAACTTGTCGTAGACTCTCAGCACATCGTTCTTGTTGCAGCGATCTGGTTGACGTAGAGACAATTTTTCTTAGCGGAGAAGTGAAGTCGCCTTCCGAATAGTCGCTCGAATGGCCAAGGCCGGTGCATCATCAGCAGCTTATTCAAATTCGCTCGAATAACGAGAACATTGAACAACAGCCTGAAAATTTCAGCATAGAAAACTTAAACAAAAAAGGTGTGCCTGTGCAAACCCCAGCCATTCACAAAGGTATCGCTGTTTTCGCGGTACTATTGTTGATGCCAGTCGTTTTTTTGGTTGCTGACGAACCAGATGCCAACGCGAAGCCTGCGTATCCTCTTTCTCTGAAAGAGTCGTCAGATCTAAAGAAACAGCTGGAATCCCAACTGACTTCGCTGTCTACACCTGCAGCCAGAGCATCCAATTCCACAAACGTTCATTCGCAGCGAGGCGACACATTATTCTTTCTGGGACGCTTCAAAGAATCGGTCGATGAGTATCAGGCGATGGTTGAACTGGATCCAGGTCTGGAATCATCACATTGGCGACTTGGCATCGCCTTGTTTTTCGCCGATCGCCCGCAAGACGCAGTGGCGCAGTTTGAAAAGTACCATGCGTTTGACGATGTCGATCGCGAAAACGGAATCTGGAGATACCTGTCTCAGTTCAAGGCTACCGATGCCGCCACGGCAAAGAAAGAACTGCTGCGTTACAACAAAGACGACCGTGAACCGTTTCCCGCCGTCTATAAACTGTTTGACGAAAGCATGACAGCAGCAGAAGCACTGGCCAACATCCCTGACGACGTGGGGGATTCGGAGAAAGAAAAACGGCTGTTCTATACTGAGCTGTACATTGGCATGCACATGGTCGTTAAGCAAAAGAACAACGAAGCGAAGACATATCTAAGCCGCGCCGTAAGCAGAAAGTGGCCACGCACCGCAGGCTTTGGCCCGAACTATATGTGGCACGTTGCACGCGTTCAGCTGGACGAATTACTGAAGAACAAGGCAGCCGATACTGGTAACTAAGCATCAGCAGAATTGCAGAACATGAATTTCCAGAACGCCTGACAAAACATAAGTGGCCGCGTTGTGAAGCCAGTGGTCAAGGCGTGAGGAAGAGTAACATGGCGACATCGTCGTCAAGGAACGCTGACTCAACAAATTGGCGGCTGCCATTCCTGGTCAGGATCGCTTCCGGAGTGCGATTAGCCAATCAATAAGCCACGCTAATGGCAGTCCGATATGAGCGACAAACACCTTGCCGGTAAATTGTGACGACTGCGGATTGTCGAACGCTTGCTTGCGACCGCAAAACGTAACAGTAACGTCTGCCTGAACACATTCGCCTTCCATGAGTCCCGATTCGCAATCTAAGCCCGACGGCACATCAACAGACAGCACACGCGCGGCCGATGAATTGATCGCGTTGATGATCTCAACAAATGGACTTCGAGCGACCCCGCGAAGTCCGGTTCCCAGCAAACAGTCAACAACCAGATCAACTTCCAAGGCCCGCTCGATCCGATCGCAAATCACATTCGGCTCATCAATGTTCACAACGGAAATGCCGCATGCCAGAAGCACGTTGAGGTTGAATTCACAGTCCGCAGAAAGCTGCTTTCCAGCTTTCATTAGATACACGTCTGAATTTACTCCGATCGCCGCCAGTTGCCGTGCGATCGCTAAACCGTCGCCTCCGTTGTTGCCAGTGCCGCAAACAACCAGAATTCGGCCAGTTTCCTTCTTTAATCCATCACGTGAATTGAGCTCCGGAAATTCCCGCAACAGCACGTCGACAACTCCGCGAGCCGCATTTTCCATCAGCAGTGGACCGGTCAATCCCAACTGAGTGATGGCCGCTTCATCGATCGATCGCGACTCGTCTTTGGAAAGAACCAGGTCTTCAGTAGGGCACATAGCGAATCTCAACTTCGGTACTTTATGTCGACGAGGGCCAGATTCATGGCAAATCGAGCCCCCAAAATCACAAACTTCCGCATCCGGTGATCTGAATCACGATCCGTGGAATGACGGAACTGAGTAAACTGATACCATATATTTCAAGAACGCAGGCGAATAGCGTTTGTCGAAAGTCGCCAACACCGTACAAATTTCTGTTCTTCCATTCTGCAAAATTTCCTGCTGCCGGAAAGCGGTCGTTCCTTGCTGGATTCGTTCAACGATAGATGGGCATTAGTCACAGGAGCCTCATCAGGCATCGGTGCAGAATTTGCTGCGCGGCTGGCAGGTCGTGGCATGCATCTAATTCTGGCGGCTCGACGCACAGAACAGATGAACGCTCTGGCGCAGGATCTATTAACCAAGCACGGAACAAACTGCCACATCGTGACGATTGACCTGGCCGCTCCGGATGCCGGCCGACTGCTCATGGATGAAATCGATCGTCTTGGAGTCAACGTTGAACTGCTGGTTAACAACGCAGGCATCGGCCTGATTGGGGCAATTGAAAACGCGACACCTGAAGAGGTGCAGCGCATGCTGAACCTCAACATTTTAACGCTGACTGATCTGACTTATCGAATTCTTCCCGGCATGCTGGAACGAGGCCACGGAGCGATTATCAACGTGTCTTCCGTTGCAGCGTTTCAGCCGGTGGCGTTTATGGGCGCCTATTCGGCGTCAAAATCTTATGTCCTGCACTTCAGCGAAGCACTGTGGGCTGAAGCCAGAAGTCGCGGCGTCACGGTACTGGGCTTGTGTCCGGGTGTGACAACCACCGAATTTTTCGAACGCGCTGGTGCGCCAGGCTGGCTGGATAAACACTCGTCTCAGACAACATTCAAAGTCGTGAAGACGGCATTGTCGGCTCTGGAAAAACGACGTCAGTACGTTATCCCTGGCTGGAAAAACTACTTCCTGTCGCTGCTGGTAAGACTCACAACTCGCCGAACGGCTGTTAACGAGTCCAAACGCTACTTCCGATCAGGGAAGCGAAACAACAAGACGTCCGAATAGGACGACTTGCGAATTGCCTCAAACCCTGTAAACGAAAATCGCCAAACGTCATCCCAACAGAATCGACTGGGCAGGGCACACACATCCGGCCCGGCGGGCGAAAATCACCAGCGAAACAAACCGGTTCCCCAGGTAAGTCCGGCTCCAAAGCCGCACATCAGAACCAGGTCACCAGATTCCAGCTTGCCCTGACGATTCGCCTCTTCCAGTGCAACAGGAATTGATGCTGCTGATGTGTTGCCAACTCGTTCAAGGTTGTTGAATACTTTGTGTGCCGGAATTCCAAGCACGCTCATCGCATGATCAATGATGCGAATGTTGGCCTGATGCAGAACGAACAGCTTCACGTCATCAACGCCAACTCCCGCACGATCCAGAATCAGTTGGATTGTTTCAGTAACGACTTGAATCGCCCACTTGAAAACGTTGCGACCGTCCATCTTCAAATAGTGTTGTCCGGATGTAATCAAATCTGCAGTCAGCGGTCGAGCAGTACCGCCAACAGGACGATCCAGCATCGAACCACCAGCTCCATCCGCTCCCAATTGGTAGCAAAGCAACCCTTGATTCGAAGAACCGGCTTCCAAAAGTACGGCACCAGCGGCGTCGCCAAACAAAGGAGCTGTCCCCTGATCTGATGGTTCAACAATCCGGCTGTTGATGTCAGCGCCAATCACCAGAGCTCGCTTGGAATTGCCTGTCGCAATAAATTGAGCGCCTGTGGCCAAAGCATACATGAAGCCGGAACAGGCTGCCTGCAGGTCAACAGCCGCTGCGTCTAAACCAAGTTTATTTTGAACAAGGCATGCTGTTGATGGACACGTGTAGTCCGGAGTAAAAGTGCCTACCAGTACAAGGTCGATTTCAGCGGGGTCAACTCCAGCGGCCGCGATGGCTCGTCGAGCCGCTTTCACAGCCAGATCGCTGGTACCTTCATCGTCGGCTGCGTATCGGCGTTCTTTGATGCCCGTACGCTTCTCCACCCAACCCGGCTCAAATCCGTATCGATTTTCCAGCTCTGCATTCGTGACAATTCGATCAGGAACATAGGCGCCAATCGATGTGACGGCAACCCCCGTCAGCGTGTTGGTACGGTTTGACTTTCTGAACATCAGCCTCGGTGCCTGAGCTTGAACTTTCGGATTGGATTCTATCCTTTCCAACACCAGATCCCCGGTTTTTGCCGGTGCGACGGGATTCTGAGAATTCATGGAGCAGCCCGGAACAACTTTGCAGAGAAACAGAGAATTAGAACACTCGGGAGATGATAGTCACTTTCCTTGAGTTTTTGAACCTTAGCGTGACTGCCTGCCTCGTCTCTCTTGCCAAACGGTTTTCCTGTGGGTTTTCGCAAATGTTCTCTCTGGGGGGACTTTGACGTCCGTGACGATAACGCTGATCAGGGGAAAACTCAGCATTTTTAGATATTTCAGGGTTCAAGGCAGCACGAACAATCGTCAACACCGTTCCAACCGACTTGAATCGTCAGACACCGGGCAACCGCTGGTACATGTACACCAGCGTTTAAGCTTGAACAACCGAAACAATCCATCATGCGGAGTGAACGGAATGTCGCTCCTTCTAAATCAACAGATTGTTTGCGGAGAGATGCAGGATGCGTTCACTCAAGCCGCTCGCTGTTTTTGTTGTCGCGATTCTGACTCTTCAAGTCCGCTCAACAGCAGTCGAGCCCCAGGTTGCTCCGGAAAACCTACAGCAGGTTTCAGCCACAGCCACCTCACAGCCTTATTCAGCCAACGGATTTGACCAGTATCGAAGAAGTGCGGACCTGGGTGGTCCAAATTCCGCAGGATATGGCTTCAAACACTTTTCGTTGCCATTCCAAAACTACACCCTGTGGCACCGACCAAAGGCCGCAACACTGACAAAGTATCAGCGATGCGCTCCAGACTCCTTCCGTCCACGTGGACTGGGCCACCTGTTCGCTGAACCATGCGATTCGTTCCGCATGGACTACAACCCGTACTCAATTACCGAAGCAACGTCCCAATACGGACCTAGCTACATCCTTCGCAGAGAAGACCAGCGGTGCGACGAATGCGCCAAGTAAACGTTCCCTCGCTCAGCTTCTGATTGCGAACAAACGTAATCAATGGATTGCACACGCCAACATCCGGAACAACAGCGGACTCCAAAAACAGCGGTATATTTCCGGCGACGCAAGTTTCCGGAAATCGCAATTCGAATCTCAGCGGTGGTCGTTAGCTGATGAGCTACCGTCTGAGCGAGGGGGTGACGCACGTCCAGTCGGCATCTCATTCTGCTGGTTGATATGCTGCAGATAGTGCGGCCGACCGGGTTCGTTATCGGATACTCGATCGATAATTGCTCCCAGTGTTGATAGCTTCCGCTCAAGCTTGGCATAGCCGCGGTCAAGGTGGTAAATTCTTCTCACGCAGGAAATACCATCGGCGGCAAGAGCTGCAATAACAAGTGCCGCACTGGCTCTTAAATCCGACGCCATTACGTTTGCTCCCGTCAGTTTTGTGCCGCCTTCGATTTCAGCCATATCGGAATGGCGCTGAATCGTTGCCCCCATACGCAATAGTTCCGATGCGTGCATGAAGCGATCCGGAAAAACGGTGTCGCGAACAGAACTACGCCCCTTCACGGTCGTCAACAACGCCATAAACTGAGCCTGACAATCCGTTGGGATACCAGGATACGGTTGAGCAACCACGTCCACCGATGTCAGTACTTTGCTGGTTTGAATTGCAAGTCCCGCACAGCTTACATCAACATCAACGCCAGCTGCTTTCAGCATTTCCAGAACCTGATGAAGATCGTCAACTGGAGCATTCGGAATTAAGACGCTGCCGCGTGTCGCCGCTGCTGCGATCGCCAGTGTCGCCGCTTCAATTCGATCAGGAACGATCTGGTATTCAGCCGCATGCAGTCCGTCCACACCGTCAACTTCGATTACTGATGTTCCAAGGCCGCGTATTTCGGCACCGGCGGCAATCAAAAATTGCCCCAAATCCACAACCTCGGGCTCCATCGCCGCGCTACGGATGACAGTCCGTCCTTTCGCCACGCAGGCCGCCATCAACACGTTGCATGTTCCCGTTACGGTACTTCCAAACGGGCCAGCCAGTGACAGTTCAGCTCCCTGAAGCCGATTACATTCAGCAATGATGTAGCCATTAACAATCTGGATATCCGCACCAAGAGCTGCCAGGCCTTTCAGATGCAAATCAACAGGACGATGCCCAATATTGCAGCCGCCGGGAAGCGAAACCCTGGCTTTCCCAAATCGAGCCAACAGCGGACCAAGCACACATATGCTGGCTCTCATGCGTCGAACCAGATCATATTCGGCCACCCAGCTGCCAGCCGATGACGCATCGATGACAACACTGTTTTCGCCGGAAGCCTGTACGTCCACTCCCAGACTACTTAGCAGCAACGTCATCGTTCGCACGTCAACCAGATCAGGCACACGACCAAGGCTGACGGAACCTTCAATCGCCAGACATGCGGCCATAATCGGTAACGCCGCGTTCTTGGCACCGTCCACATACACGGTGCCAGACAACGGTCGTCCTCCTTGAACAACCAACATGTCCATAGCTTCGCCTCAAAAAAAATCAGCCCGAGGACTTTGCCATCAGTTTTGCGGAAACGATTCGATCGTCGCCACCCAGGTCTTTCCTGATACGCACTTCACCAAAACCAGCGGCCTTGTACAAATCACTGACGGCGTTGCATTGAGCCGGATCAACTTCCATCGCGATCCAGCCCCCCGGCACCAGCATCGCGGGCGCATCAGCCACTAATCGGCGAATCAGATCCAATCCATCCGCACCGGAAACGAGTGCTTCGTGAGGTTCGTGCTGAGCCACTTCGGGAGCTAAACCCGCCAGTTCGTCGTCGCGAATATACGGCGGGTTACTAACGATCCCGTCGAACAATTCAGAAGCTGCCGTCACCGCAGGTTCGAAGCCATCTCCGCCTAAAAGCGACACCTGCTTTGCGACGTGATGATCGTTCACATTACGTGATGCGAATTCCATCGCCGCAGCAGACAGATCTGTGGCCACCACATTTACGTTAGGGCGCTGCTTTGCCAGAGTCACCGCGATACAGCCAGAACCAAAGCCGACCTCGCAAACTCGTGTGGGAAGTTCCTTGCCGATGAATTCCAAACACACATCAACCAGAGTTTCCGTCTCCGGGCGAGGCACCAGGACGCCTGCGCCAACGGCAAAGTCGCGACCATAGAATTCGCGTTTTCCAGTGATGTAAGCCAGTGGCTCACGTTGAGCTCGACGCTTTACAAAGCCGCGCATGCTGGTTCGTTCGTCATCGGTCAGCACGACTTCAAATTCGGTGTACAGCTTGATCCTGGCGCACTTCCGCGCGTGAGCCAGCAGCAATTCTGCTTCGCGTCGCGGCGACTCAACTCCCTTCTGTTTAAGGAAGTCGGTCGTCCACTGCAGAATTCGTTGTACGGTCCACTCTTCGTTCGCTGCTGCTGCGGAATCTGTCATTGAAAAACCCGAACCTCTGGTGATCTATTCTCAGAGACGAAGGATAGCAGATTTCAATCACAGCAACATGTCGTTGCATCAGCCTTCAAAAACTAGGCCTCGCCGCGATTGCCTTTGAGTCTTTCCTGGCGGTCAAATTCGACCAGCCCATCGATCAACTCCGACATTTCACCCACAATAATTCGGTCCAGCTTATGAATGGAAAGGCCACAGCGATGGTCGGTGACTCGATTCTGAGGAAAGTTGTACGTGCGAATTCGCTGACTTCGGTCGCCGGAACCAACAAGAGTTCGGCGAGTTTCTGCGCGGGCTTCGTGTTCTTTCGACTGCTGAGCTTCCAGAATGCGGCTTTTCAGAACGCGCAAAGCTTTCGCTCGGTTTTTGTGCTGGCTTTTTTCGTCCTGAATCTTCACCACAATGCCAGTTGGCAGGTGAGTCATGCGGACGGCACTTTCCGTCTTGTTTACCTTCTGCCCGCCGGGACCGCCAGCGCGCATGGTGTCAACCTGCAGGTCTTCCGGGCGAATATCAATTTCCACGTCAGTCGCTTCCGGAAGCACGGCTACCGTTGCGGCACTGGTGTGAACGCGTCCCTGAGTTTCCGTTTCCGGAACTCGCTGAACACGATGCCCACCGCTTTCAAACTGCAATTGATGAAACGCACCTTCGCCCGTGATTGAACAAACCGCTTCTTTGATGCCGCCCAATTCTGTAGAGGTGTATTCCAACAGCTCCACTTTCCATTCTTTCTCTTCGCAAAACTTCATGTACATGTCGTACAGATCTTTTGCAAAAAGAGCGGCTTCATCACCACCGGTTCCAGCGCGAATTTCCATAATCAGCGAACCGCGAGTCATAGAATCCCCGGCAGTCGCCAGATCTTCCAGTTCAACAGCCAGTTCATCTCGCAGCTTGATCAGTCCGTCCAATTCCGCTTTCGCGTAGGCCCTGGACGCTGAATCGGTTTCTTCCTCAACCATCATCTCCGCAGCTTCAATGTCTTCTTCCAGACTTTGAAACCTGCGAACCGCTTCAGCGACTTTCGTAAGTCCGCCGAACTCTTTTTGCACTTCCAACATCCGGTCGATGTCGGACAACAACATGGGATCTTCCAGCTGTTTTTCGAGTTCCTCGTAACGGTGAAGTTTTTGTTCGAGACTTGGAAACATGATCGTAGTGTCAATTAATGAAAAGGTAGCAACAACGACATCATTAGAAAGCGACGCCGCCAGCACAATTTAGCCTGCGGAAAACAGCACTCGTGCGGTGTGAATCGGGAAGACCGCAACACTGCCCCGCCTGAATCAGTCACTCACAACAAAGCATCAAAACAAAACAAGGGACGCACGCAGATATCCGCGCGCGTCCCTGGTCTGATTGTCTGATGTGAAGTCGCTAGTTGGCGGCTTCTTCTGTTTCTGCTGCGTCTGCGGCCTTCTTGCCCCAGTTGTATTTCTTCTGGAACTTTTCGACGCGACCAGCTGAGTCAACGAACTTCATCTTACCGGTATAGAACGGGTGAGACGCTGACGTAATTTCGACTTTGAACAACGGATACTCGTTGCCGTCTTCCCACTTGTCAGTCTCTTTGCACTTGATTGTTGATTTGATCAAAAATCGAGTTCCGTTGGACGTGTCCTGGAAGATCACATCCCGGTATTCCGGGTGGATGTCCTTTTTCATTGAATCGTTGCCTTTTCAGCGGTCGCCAGCAAGTGACAAGTACACCAGCCGTGGGACGCCACTGAGATTGTGTAAAAGTTAGAAATTCGAAGCGGCGGAGTTTAAACCTGTACGGTCAAATCGGCAAGCAAAAACCAGTCTCTTGATAAAGCTGCGACACAGTTCCTGCCATTTCTCGCAAACAAGGGGCAATTTTGACCCAAATCCCCGGTTCGCAACCAGAATCAGCCGTGGCGTGAGCTCAAAGTCTGCTTTAGCCACGTTTTGCACATTATTTGCTGATCAGGTACAGATTGTCCTGAGATCTCAGCAAAATCTTTCCATCAACCAAAACCGGCGTCGCCACAGTGTGCTCTTCGGCAACCTTGCCCTGACCAAGCACCTTGAACTCGTCACCGATGGCATCCACAACAAAAACGGTTCCGTCCTGTCGAGTCACGTACAGCCTGCCGTCCGCAAAAATTGGAGAAGCGCGATACGTCAAACGGTGTTTTTCCAGCTGACCAGACCAGATTGGCTTTCCGGTTTGCAGATCCAGACAATCAATCGTTCCTCGATCGTTCTTCACGTCACGAACCACAAAGACTCGGCCGTTGGCAATTGTGGGAGTTGGCACGTCAGCAGATGTATCCGCATTTGTCCACAGCACATGGCTGTCTGTCACCTGACCAGATCCACCCAACTTGATTGCCGTCAAAGATCCTCCACGAGCATAAGGAGCGATAACAATCCCATCCGCCGACACAGAAGAACTGATCGACCGGAAGTACTCGTTCGATTCCGGATTCAACGAACCAACTCGCCAAAGCTCTGCACCATCTTCAGCACTGTGACAAGTCACGTAATCCGCACCTGTCACGACAATCACTTCCTTGCCGTCCGGGTTTTGGGTGACAACGGGAGTCGTGTAACTTTGAGCAGCTTCACGTGGAGCATTCGTTTCTCGATCATGCTTCCACAACAGCTTCCCATCAGCGCGGTTGAACGCCGCAAGATAAGACGGGCCGGAATGCATCATCGTAATAACAACAGCATCTTTTGTAAGAACTGGCGAAGTTCCAAGATCCCACCACAACGTTTCGCTGGTGACTTTTGCGAAACGCTCAAAGACGTTGGTCTCCCAAACAAGATCGCCCGTCAAACTAAAACAACCGAAGTCGCCACTTTTGAAGTACGCAAACACTCGTTCGCCGTCGCAAACTGGTGAAGGGTTGGCGCCGGTACCATCTTTCCCCTGCTTGCCTTCGATCGAATCGCCAAGCTGTTTTTTCCACTGCTGCTGGCCGTCCATCCCCAGACAGATCACCTGATTCACGCCACCTTCTGTGGTCGTCAGAAAAATCTGATCGTCCAGAACAGCAGGCGTTGAAGCTCCTATGCCGTTCAATGGAAACTTCCACTTCACATCAGATTCCGACCACTCCGTGGGATAGCCGGTTCCTTCTGCAACGCCGTTGCCATTCGGCCCGCGCCAAGTTGGCCAGTCGCCGGCAGTAACTTCAGAAATCAACGCAAACGCACAGGCAACGGTTGTGAAAAATGTTCGCATCGATCGAAACCTGTTAACGGAAATGTGCTGCGGTGAACAAAGACTTTCGTTTCAGCCCGAACAAACAGGCACAACGAATCTGCAAATGTGTCCTGCGTCCTCAAACGAAACCTGATGGGGAATCCCGATGTCTGGCAACTTCGGCTACCCAAACATTAAACTGCACTAGTGGGCGTGAGCATCATCACCGTGGCCATGATCATCTGCAGGGCCATCTTCGTTGGAGAAGTCGATCAGCGAGCCAAATGTTCCTGACATCTGCACCGATCCGCAGATCAAGGCGATACACGTCAGCATCGTTACGTAAATGAACTTACCGGCGTAGTTACTGACCGTCAGTCCAAACAGCGTATGAGTTCCCTCAATCGGCGGAGCAACGGCTGCCCAAACAATCACGGCAGCAAACATCAGCAACAACACGCCAATGAATCCGCCTTTTCGCAGAATATCAAATGTGCGCACCCAGTTGACCGCAAACGACCAGAAGCCGATCCACGCCAGCAGCGGCAGCCACGGAAGAATGACCATCACCAGCGCCATGACGACATCAAGCAACGACCAGAAAACGTTGACCAAACTCTGGAACAGATTTACTACAGCGTCCATCAGAACCCACAATGGCTATTAACGTACAGTGAAACAACACGGACTTTTCGCCCGTTCCAAGGACTTAAGTTTAACGAGGCCGACTATCAAACTCCAGCCACCAGCCTTTTCGCGTCCTGGACCGTTCCTGCGAAAGCCCCTCAACTGTGGGACAGCAGCTGGCTTTGATGTTCCGTCCGAGGGAAGAATCACGTTCAAATAACGGCAAAATCGTACTCAAATTGCCCAGCCTCAGCTACAACATCACGGGCTCGCCGTTGTTTTGAGCGGAGTGCAGGGCGGCATCCATGACTCGCTGAGTCTTCAACGTGATTTCCGGCCAGTGAGAATCAACGTTTCCACTCAACACAAGATCCGCAAACGTGCGGAAAAGTTTCGTTTCCTGAGCGGTCGCATGATTGTTGCTGTATTCCGGAACTGAAACCGTGCGAACGTATTTTTCCATGTTGAATTGACAGCCGTTGCCAACAAAATCGTGGTTCGCAACATCAAACGACACCGTGTTGCCATAGTACGGCAGCACAAAATCCTTCAATTCCAGATAGCCACTGGTGCCGCTGATGTTCACCCACTGCTGATGGTTTCCGCGAAACGAATTGTAGAACGTGGCGGAAACTCCACTGGCAAAGTGCAATTCACCCTGAAATTCCATCGGAACTTCGTGAGGACTATCAGGCCGTTGCAGCCCTTTTAATATTCGGCCTCGCACTTCAGTTGGCATCTCATAGTTTAGTGCCCACAGAGTCATCCGAATTGTGTACCAGCCCAGATCTCCCAAACAACCCGCTGGCTCAAGGTTACTGCTGGCTCGAATATTACTGGCCGTCCATTCTTCATCGGCACAAAAACTGAACTGGCTGGCGATACGGCGAATCGTCCCCACGCTTTTGCCATCGTCCAACACCTTTCGCATGGCAGCCATGCGATCGCTGTGCATGAACATCACGCCGTCCATAAACTGCACTTTATTCGCTTTGCAGGCGTCGATCATTGTCTGAACATCAGCCTCAGAAACCCCACAAGGTTTCTCTACCATCACGTGCTTGCCAGCATTTGCGGCCTTCACGACCCACTCCGACCGAATTCCGGTTGGCAGTGGAATATAAACCGCATCAATGTCTTTATGCTGCAGCAATTCGTCGTAACTGCCAACAGCCTCAACTTGATGAGCAACCGGAACGGAAGCCTGACAAAGGTCGATAAACGCCTGAGCCTTCTGCACCGACCGACTGGCAACCGCCACGCATCGACCATTTCCGGAAGCAGCAATGGAATGCCAATTCTTAGTGGCGATACCGGCTGTGCTTAAAATTCCCCAACGACAAACCTTGTCACTCATCAAAAAAGTCCTGTCAACTATCTAAGAATGTTCGTGTGAACCGCCTGGTTTATTTTTCCGTCTTTGAATTTGGTCACATAGCTAATTGCCGGCAAATCGCCTGCAAAGAAATCAAACAGTTCCGCATCAAAATAAAAACGCAGTTTCACACCAAGCCCAAACAAGGGCTTCGCCCTTGACCCAGTGGCGTGGTTGGCTGGAAGACGTAGGACGCTCGAACCGCCGAGACGCTCCTTTGTCGCTACGACCAACATGCGCATCACTTTCGGGAAGACTCTAAAATCCGAGTAACCTCAAACTTCCTGAGCAATCTTAAGTAACCACTAGCAAGGATGGTCTGGAAATGTGAACGAAATCTCAAGTCATGTGGCAAACCACTTCCGGAAGTAGACGGATTTTTGAAACTCAGGCCCAATCCGTGAATACGATTATTGGCTAAAACGAGGATCAGGTCCCAGAAGTTCAACATGGCAGCGAGCCACGGAAAGGCGGAGGGAGAGTCGCGGATCGAAGGCAGATGATAGCCGCGGGTTTCAACCCAAGGTCAGCGGCAGTTGCACAATGGAAATCTGCAGAGCAGCGACATGTGGCTTTTTCACATGTCATCACTCCGCGACTTTCCGACGACAGAACTTTCCACCTCGGACTAAAGTCCGAAGCTACCACATGCCTTCGCTCCACGACTTTGAAAACAGCTAACCGCCCGTCAAAACTGGTGGCTGACCACAGCGACGTTAAGGCGTTGTAATTTTGAGCTCAATTCCGAAGTCCAGTTGTTGCCGACGGTCTTCATCGTATTCGATCGCTCCTCCATCATCCGTCCTGTTCTGACCAACGGTGTAGACCTTCACTGAAGTATCTCCAATCAAGTACTTCAACGATTCGCCCGTAAAGTGATCCACAAACCCGCTCGTGGCGATGTCAGCGGGCAAAAGATCAACGTCGATTTGCTGCAGCGATTGGGGGAACTCACCATGTCGCAGGCGATGTCGCTGCAGGCAAATCGCAGCCAGTAAGTATTGCTGACGACTCTGGCTGCGAGCCCCCGAAACGGCAAATGACAGGCTGGCAGGAAACATCATCGCGATTGCAATGTTCTTGTAGCGCCCAATCGTGGTTTGCGAGTCTTCTTTGATTTCTTGAGCAATCAGTCGGTGGCACTCAATCGTTTCCAACCATGAATTCTGGAACGATTCAACCGACCTCTGAAAGTACTCAAGTGCGTCGCGCGTGGCTGCATTGCGGAATGGCCCCAGTGGAAATTGCCCCAATGAATCAAGAAACGTGGCCCGTTCTCCGCACGCTGCCCTGTAGTATCCCTCCCTAAAATCAATCGACTCAACCACCGTCTGCAATTCTGACAACTGCTGATCGTTCCAATCCATCAACGACAGCATAGTGCCCGCTGATTCTGCCGCCATGGCAAAGACCGAAGCCCGAATCAACTGCGAAATCACGCAGGGTTCCGCCTGCAAGGCTTCAGATAGCGCCAACATTGCCAGCACGTCCCGAAGTACTCGGTTGCGGTCGCCCTGATGAGCGGCCACATACGCATCCAACTGCAGCAATCGAGCTACATCGCGCGCGGCCTGCGTGTCAACCAGCAGCGTGTTCAGCCCCTGAGTAAAATCAACAGGAAAACGGACAATCCCACCGGCGTCAGCAGCAAAGTGAATGAGCTCCAGCTCCTGACTCACCCCGCTGATGAATGTTTCCGCGTCAGAATATTGTTCCCAGTCCTGACCGGGATCCGGCACTGTCGCTGAACCATGCCCGATGATCGGCAGATCTTTTCCGCGTTCCAGCAGGTTGCCTGAAGCAACAGCTCGTACAGCCTTCAGCCACAGCCTCTTGGAATCAACTTTCCCATCGGGCACTGCATAAAAATCATTGAGCTCCGTGGCATTCGTCGGCAGCCCGGCAGCTCGCAGCTGGGCCAACTGAGTCGCAACCGATTGCCGAGCCGACAACCAAAGCCCCAGCAACACCAGGACAATTAAGAAGAACGCCGACCTCAACCAAAACTTCCACGAAGTCAGAAAGGACGCCTCGGGTGGTTGATCGTTCATGATATTCCCGGTCGCAAATGAAACACTAAAATCATCTTCAAACAATTCACATCGACAAAGGCTCTCGGCACAATCGCCACGTTTCCGGGATACCGTCCGTTCCCACATTCAGAGCAACGATTCCACCTACAATCGCGCAATTGGTGTCGATGTCGCCGCCAACGCGAGCTGCCGTCCACATGGCTTCTTTGTAGTCGTCAAGATTTGCCGCCGCCAGCCAAAGACAAAACGGCACCGTATCCTGAGCACTGATTTGGATACCGCTTCCGACTTGCGACGCCACGGTGAATGCCCAGGTATCAAGCTCATAAGTGGACGCCCATTCAAGGCCTCGTCTCACTTCGGATGGTCCAAGATGCGAAACCACCCAGGGAATCAGCTCAGTTGGCGAGGCGGGTGTTTCTGTAAAATTCCGCCGCCACGCCCATGCAGCAGCCAACGCGACGGCGATCGCTCCCGCAACTCCTTCCGGATGAGCGTGCGTGACAGTCGCCGATAACTCGGACTGTTCAATCAGCTTATCGATATCATCACTAAACCACGCACCCAACGGAGCGACTCGCATCGCGGCTCCGTTACCATAACTGCCGGAACCGCCAAACAGCTCGCGGCTTGCGATTCGCCAGTCGCCTCCAGCCGCAATTTCGTACAACAGCGACCGAGCACCAGCACCATAGCCTCGGTTTGGGTCAGATGCGTGCCGCTCGGCGAACCTGGTGGCAAGACAATCCTGCTGAATTTCTCCACAGCGTTCCAGTTCCTGCAGAACGCAAACTGCCATCTCTGTATCGTCGGTATAATTCCATGGAGGCGTCGGCAAGTTTTCATCGGTCGCCATCTCGACAACACCTGGATGGAAAAACTGCTGCCCAAATGCGTCACCAATCGACAAGCCATCCAACGCAAGCCTCGCTCGTTTTTTGCGATCAATCATTAGTCTGAGCTCATTTCAAAGTGAAGCAATGAACAGAAGTCGCTCAATCCCAACGGCATGTTTGCCACGTCGGATCACTCACGTTAACGTGTAATCCAGATTTGAGGCAAGTTTGCCGTAGGGAAACTGATTTTCATGAAACCATCTACGCTGTTCATTATTATTGTCCTGCAGATACCAGCAACGACCTGCTTGCTGGCCGACGGTTCAGACACCAGGCCGATCGATTTTGCTCGCCAGATTCTGCCGATTCTTTCGGACAAATGTTTTGTCTGCCACGGCCCCGATGCCGCTGAACATGGTGCCGATATGCGTCGGCTGGATTCCTTTGAAGCGGCAACTGCAGCCCTCGAATCCGGCAAAGCCATCGATCCGGATGCTCCACAAGACAGTCTGGTGCTGAATCGCATTCATTCTGCAGACGATCCGATGCCGCCCGCAGACTCCGAAAAGCAACTGTCGGCTGCAGAAAGAACTCTGCTTTCCGAATGGATCAAGCAAGGCGGAAGTTACGCGAAGCATTGGGCCTTTGTTCCACCCAAAAAAACGGCCACCGAATTCGAAGACGGCACTGCCGCGATCGACTCATTCGTTCAACAAAACATCACAGCAGCCGGTATCGACTTCGCCCCCGAAGCCGACAGGTCAACGCTGGCTCGCCGAGCGTCGCTGGTATTAACCGGACTTCCTCCGGCACCCGACCAGCTTGCTGCCTTCTTGAACAGCAACAGCGACCGCGCGTACGACGACTATGTCGAGCAATTGCTGGCAAGCCCCGGCTTCGGCGAACATCAAGCTCGTTACTGGCTGGATGCAGTTCGCTACGGAGACACGCACGGGCTTCATCTGGATAACAAACGTGGCATTTACCCATATCGCGACTGGGTCGTGCTGGCGTTCAACCAGAACCTTCCGTTTGACGACTTCATCACATGGCAATTGGCTGGCGATCTGCTGCCAAACCCAACGCTCGCTCAAAAAGTGGCCACTGGTTTTGTCAGAATGAATCCCAGCACGTCCGAAGGGGGAGCCATCCCCGACGAATTCCAGGCCAAGAACAACTTTGACCGCACAGAAACGATCGGCACCGTGTTGCTGGGAATGTCGTTCACGTGTGCTCGTTGTCACACACACAAATACGATCCGATTCTGCATACCGAGTACTACCAGTTGCTGGCATTCTTCAACAGCACTGCCGAATCACCGATGGATGGCAACAAATACGAATACGGCCCGGTGATCAAAGCCCCCACTGACATCAATGGCTGGAAACAATGGACACAACTGGAAACACAACGCGATGAGTTACTAGCCAAAGCAGAACAAGTTCTCCCAGCCACCATCGCTGCCCAATGGAATTCATCTTCCAAAGAAGACCTCCTGAAACTTGCAACAAAAACGGATGGCCCCTTTGCAGCTTCAGATCTGCAATCTTCCGCAGCCGAGCTAACTCAACGCATGGACGAGGCATCCGCAAACTTCACAACAACGCTGGTTGCTCAGGAACTTCCTCAACCACGCACAACTAAAGTTCTTAGCCGCGGCGAATACAACCTTCCCATTGGCGATACTCTTCAGCCTGCGACTCCCGCCGTGATGGGAGCGTTCCCGGAAAACGCTCCTGCTGACAGACTGGGACTCGCCCAATGGCTGACATCACCAGAACAGCCATTGACGTCCCGAGTTCTCACAAACCGGATCTGGCAACAGGTGTTCGGTAACGGTCTGGTACGAACGCCGGAAGACTTTGGAGTTCAGGGACAGCAACCGACTCACCCCGAGTTGCTGGACTGGTTGTCTGTCGAATTTCAGGACAGCGGCTGGAACCTGAAGCATATGCTGCGAATGATGCTTCACAGTCGAACCTTCAAACAAAGTTCAACATGGCGAACGGACGTAGAAGATCCGGAAAATCGCCTGTTCGCTCGATCCGCAAGCTACCGACTGGATGCCGAAGTTCTGCGGGATATCGGGCTCTGGAGCAGCAATTTACTGGATCCGCACATGGGCGGGGAAGGGGTCAAACCGTATCAGCCCGCAGGTATGTGGCTGGCGATGGCTCATCCAGCCAGCAACACCAAGCTGTACGAACGCGATTCGGGCCAACGACTTTATCGACGCAGTCTGTATGTCTATTGGAAACGCACGAGCCCTCATCCCATGATGACGCTGTTTGATGCTCCCGATCGAGAAACCAGTTGCGTGCGACGATCTCGAACAAACACGTCGCTTCAATCGCTCGGATTACTGAATGAAACTCAACGCATCGAAATGTCTCGTAAACTGGCAGAACGACTGCTGACGGAATGCGACAACGATTCAGCTCGGCTAAACCTGTTGTACTCATTGCTGGCCAGCAGAAATCCTTCGCCCGTCGAACAATCCGCGTGTGAAAACCTTCTGACCACAATGAAGGCTCGATACGCCGCTTCAGAGAAAGACGCAGCCGAATTGCTGGCCACGGGAGAAGCCTCCGTCAACTCCTCACTGAACGCCGTCGAAGTTGCCGCGTGGTCACAGGTCGCCACAACTGTGCTGGCCAGCGATGCCGCGATTCTGTTGTATTGAAAGCACCACAATGAATCCAATTTACGAACAACAACTTCTAACAACACGGCGACAACTGTTCGGCAAGTCAGCTTTGGGACTCGGCACCGCCGCCCTGGCTGGCCTGTTCGGCAACGAACTGCAAGCCGAAACAACGGGGCACATAGGGGCCACCCATCACAAAGCAACGGCACGCCGAGTCATCTATCTGTTCATGAGCGGCGGCCCAAGCCATTTGGACATGTGGGACTACAAGCCAAAGCTGAAAGACATGTTCAATCAGCAACTGCCGGACCATGTTCGCAGTGGCCAACGTGTTACCGGCATGACGGCCAACCAAAAAAACGGGCTTCCGTTGTGTCCCAGCAAGTACCGCTTCCGAAAGTACGACAACAACCAAAACGGAGTCTGGGTCAGCGACCTGCTGCCTCATACAGCTCGCGTCGCCAAAGACCTTTGTGTTGTTCACAGCACCTTCACAGAAGCCATCAATCACGACCCGGCGATCACGTACATTCAAACGGGAAGCCAGATTCCCGGACGCCCAAGTCTGGGAGCGTGGTTAAGCTATGGACTGGGCAGCCTGAACGAAAATTTGCCACATTATGTCGTCATGCACGCTCGCACCAACTTCGCCGAACAAAGCCTGTTTAACAGACTTTGGGGAGCCGGATTTCTGCCGTCCGATCATCAGGGCATTCTGATGCGAAGTCAGGGCGATCCGGTTTTGTATCTCAGCAACCCGGCAGGCGTTTCGCGAGAAGACCGTCGCACACAACTGGATGCGCTGGCAGCACTTAATCAGGAACAACACAAACGCTTCGCCGATCCCGAAGTGCTGGCCAGAATTCGGCAGCATGAAATGGCCTACCGTATGCAGGCGTCGGTGCCGGAATTGATGGACCTGTCTTCTGAGTCCGACTCAACATTCGAACTCTACGGAGAAGACGCGAAGACTCCCGGCACGTTCGCCGCCTGCTGCCTGAATGCTCGCCGGTTAGCAGAACGAGGCGTCCGCAATATCCAGATTTTCCATCGAGGCTGGGACGCTCACGGCGGACTTCCGCGAGAACACGAATCGCAATGTCGTGATATCGATCAGGCCTGTGCAGCTCTCATCAAAGACCTGAAGCAACGAGGCATGTTGGAAGACACCTTGGTCGTCTGGGGCGGAGAATTTGGACGCACGTCATATTGCCAGGGAAACCTCACACGTGAAAACTACGGACGCGACCACCACCCAAGATGCTTCACCACCTGGATGGCCGGCGGCGGAGTCAAACCGGGCATCACTTATGGACGCAGTGACGACTACGGTTACAACATCGCTCACGAAGACGGAACGCCGATGAATCCTCAGCCCGACAAGAGCAAGTGGACTCCCGGCACAATGCACATTCACGACCTCAACGCCACGATTCTGCACTTGCTGGGCATCGACCATCGCAAACTGACATACCGCTATCAAGGCCGAGACTTCCGCCTGACCGACGTCCACGGTCACGTCATCGACGACCTTTTGGCGTAGACTCGGCCACCAACCCAACTGTGCGACCTTGACGAAAATCCAGAAAACAGCCTTCAGTGGGTGCCGCAACTGACCTACAGTTGCCACAGTTCAAAACTCGAACAAACACGCTCCTGCAGAACGGCTGTACCATGGCAGACTTCAAAGTTACTCAACTTGATCCGCAAACAGATTTCGACAACCTGAAATACTGGGACGTCGTCATCATCGGAGCCGGTCCGGGCGGCTTGGCGGCGAGTCTCACAACCGCTCATCGAGGCCTGACCACTCTGGTGATCGAAGCGAAATCTGAACCCGGTGGACAACCTCAGTTCCTTTACGCTGACAAAAAAATCGTCGACATCCCAGGTTTCCCGGACGGCATCACCGGACACGAACTTTCCGAACGTACATTCCGTCAGGCCACAGACGCTTTGGTGCAGTTTCGCTTTGAAGAAGAACTGGTCGAAATACACGACACTCAGGAAGCCGAAAAGGAAGAGTTACTGAAGAAGGTCGTCACGTCAAAGGGCGAGTATCTTTGTCGCAAAGTCATTCTGGCTTGCGGTCTGTTGCACTACCCACGAAAGCTGGCTGTGTTGGATGCTCTGGAATCCCGAAAGGTGTACTACAAAGTTCCTCGCGTCAACGACTATCACGGCGAACACGTGCTGATTGTCGGTGGAGGAGATTCTGCTCTGGATGCCGCCGTCATGGCATTGCAACGGAATGCAAAAGTCGATGTGATTATTCGTGAAGAATCGCCCGTCGGCAAAGCAGACACGGTTGGGCGAATTCAAGAACTCGGCGGCACAATTCGGACTGCCGCTGAAGTCACGGAGGCGAAATCGCAGGATGGGCAAATCGTCAGCACGCTTAGCGACGGAACCGTGCTGGCTTCAGAAGTGGCAATCGTGCAAATCGGTTTTCTGTCTGCAAAGGAGACGTTTGAACGGCTCGCGATTCGACTGAACGAAGACGGCAGCATTGCATCGACCCCTACTTTGAAACGTCTCGCCGAGGCATCTTTGCCGTTGGCGATGTGCATGGCGACATCAAACTTGTAACCGTAGCCTGGGCCGAAGGCATTCAAGCGGCGATTTACGCATTCAAGGAAATCACCAGCCCATACTGGCTTAACGAAAAGCGATTACAAGATTACAAACTGGTCATGATCGGCGAAAAAATGACGAAAGCAGCCTCAGAACACAGGGCAGGGCAGAAGTAACGTGCGAACGGCCATACGAATTTATCAGGACCCGTTGGACATTGTCTGGCTGAACGCTGCCACCGAAATGGGAATGAAGGTCGAACGAGACGCGGATGTGTTCGCATCGTGGGACGGCAGTGGCGTGTTGAAGATCGGCGTAGCGGAAACGCTGGACCCCGATGATTGCCTGGCGCAAATGATTTTCCATGAAGCGTGTCACGGACTTATCGAAGGCCCGGAAGCATTCGCCAAAGCCGACTGGGGACTGGAAATCGACAACCCAGCTCATCGAATTCGAGAGCACGCGTGCCTGAGATTGCAGGCAGCATTGGCAGGGAAATACGGTCTTCGTGAGTTTCTTGCGGCCACAACGAATTTTAGACGTTACTACGATCGACTACCGCAAGACCCGCTGGTCGACGACGGCGACCCAGCCGTTGCTGCGGCAGTTGCCGGGTTCGAACGAGCCACCTCCGGGCGGTGGTCAGTGCCGCTGGCAGCAGCCTTGAACGCAACATCGCTGATTGCCAATATCGTTCGCCCGCTATCATCGCCAGATTCTTTGTGGTCCGTGTTGAATGTGAATGACTAAACGTCACCATGTAAACGTCGGTTCCATTACTAACAGACCGCCGGCAGCGGCTGGAAACCGCAGTCGCAGAATAACGCTGCCCGATAAATCGCCCTTCCAGAAACACCGTACACTTGTCTCAGATAATCAACATCTTTGATTCCGTTGGAATCGAGCAATTGCGAAAAGAGCTTCGGCTTGATCCACAATTCGTTCGAAAACTGCGTAACGATCTGCTGAAGAAATTCGCGAACGACAACGACGCACTAGCCGCGTTTCCGGCGGGAGATCGCGTTCAGTGCCACGTGCTGAGTCTGTTCAAGCGAGTCGACTCGAACATTGATGGGGCCACCAAGCTGCTGTTCCGCACATCCGCTGGCATGCTGATTGAATCTGTCATTTTGCGAATCGCCACTGGTCGCACAACGTTGTGTGTTTCCAGCCAGGTTGGCTGTGCCGCTGCGTGCGATTTTTGTGCGACCGGCAAGATGGGTATCGCTCAGAACCTGACACCCGCAGAGATCCTGGATCAGGTCTTTCAGGCCGGACAGTTGCTCGCCGCTGAAAATCGCCGTCTGGATAACATCGTGTTCATGGGAATGGGCGAACCGTTTCACAACGAACAGAACCTGCATGAGACGCTACAAATCCTGACGGCGTCGCACATGTTCGACAGATCACCGTCGACGATCCTTGTCTCAACCGTTGGAGTTCACGATGCGATGCTGCGTTGCGCCGAACGGTTTCCACTAGTGAACCTTGCATTAAGCCTTCACAGCGTCGATCAAGAAACGCGTAAAACGATTATCCCGCTGGCTCGTAAGCACCCGCTTAATGAACTTCAAGAGACTCTTCGTCAGGTTAACAAACTTCAGCAACGCGAGGTCATGATTGAATACCTGATGCTGGCTGGCGTGAATGACTCATCCGACAATGCCTCACAACTTGCCGTGTGGCTTGACGGCATTCAGGCTCACGTCAACCTGATCCCGTACAACCCAATCGATGATGCGCCGCACCTGACGGGCACCGACCGAGACCAAATTTCAGCCTTCGCAGACATCTTGAAGAAGGCAGGACGCAAGACAACCGTTCGTTATTCGCTGGGCAATGATATCGCCGCCGCCTGCGGTCAACTGGTGCGGAAAGAAAACCGAGACAAAGCCATTCAGGATCACAAATTCAGTCGGCAATCGTGAATTCAGAACAGCGATCTACTGCAGTGTTTGCGACAGCAGGATCACCACGCTCAATTCAGTTTGCGGAAGCGTCTGGTAAATCGCCTCGCCGTCGATAACAATAGAGGCCCGCAAACTTCTCACCTCATAGTGCTCACTGCCGTGATCTCGCCACTAAAACATCACCAACTTTTGATCTACTCGCTGCGCATTGCTGCGTGCGTGTTTCTCGCCATTGGATCGGCTCATGCCGAAGACGACGTCGATGACCGCGATCTGACGGGCACGATCGACCAAATGCTGTCAGACAGTTGGACGGCAGCAGGCGTGACGCCAGCGGAAACATGTTCGGACAGCGTGTTTGTCCGCCGATCCTATCTGGATCTCGTCGGCAGAATTCCCACGGTTCAGGAAGCGGAAACATTTCTGCAGGATGGTCGTTCTGACAAACGGGCTCAACTTATACAAGTGCTGACCACCAGCGAAGACTACGCGCAACACTTCGCCGACATGTTCGACGCGTTGCTGATGGGGCGAACTTCTCAACGTAACTATGACGAGCGATCCAAGCACCAATGGCGTTCGTATCTGGAACGCGTCTTTCGTGAGAATCAATCATGGAACGACGTTGTTGCCGAAATCCTGCTGGCTCGCCCAGCGTCGAACGATGACCGAGGAGCCGTTTGGTTTCTGTTTGAGCGGAAGGAAAAGCATCAGGAAATTGCAGAAGCTGTGGCTCCGGCGTTCTTCGGCATTCGTATAGACTGTGCTCAATGTCACGATCACATGAGCGCTCATGAAATTGAGCAGGCTCACTATTGGGGGCTGGTGGCATTCTTTAATCGCAGCAAAAATGTTCACACAAAAAATGGGCCGCGAATAAGCGAAGACGCGATCGGTGGGTTCTCGGAATTTGCCAATCTGGAAGGCGACAGTTCGCCCAACCTGTTGACGTTTTTTAAATCCGTAACCATCGCAGAAGAACGCCCAGACAAGGATGCCAAACCGGAAGACAAAGATGATCTGTACGTTCCGGCCGGTCTGGATGGCGATCCCAGAGTGCCTCGATTCTCACGCCGCGAAAAGTTCGTTGACGAGATTGTTTCGGACCACCCACTGATTGCTCGAGCTTTCGTTAATCGTATTTGGGCCATGCTGATGGGGCGAGGCATCGTTCACCCGTTTGATGAGATGGACAGTGTTCATCCCCCGTCGCACCCTGAATTGCTCGATCTTCTTGCCGAAGACTTCCGTAAGTCAGACTACAACATTCGCCGCCTGGTTCAGACGATCGCTTCAACCAAAGCGTACCAACTTGGTTCGGTCAAACCTCAAGGCATCGATGATCCAGCCACGTTTGCGTGGTACCTGGAACGTCCACTCACCGCCGAACAAATCGGTCGGTCGATGCAACTTGGGGTACGAGGCAACTTCGATAACAACAGCCAGATCGTTCAACAGGTTCGTCAGAGTATCCGCGATGTAATGCCCAAAGAAAACGTCGCGACGGTTAAGGACGCGTTGTTCCTGACCAATAACGCCGCGGTCAACAATTTCATCAATGAAAGCAACGACAAGAACCACCTGACGCTTCGCACGCTTAATCTGGGATCACCACAACAGCAGGCTGAATTACTGTTCCAAACGATCTTCGGGAGGCAACCTGATTCTGAAGAGGTTGAAACTGTCGCCAGTTACCTCATGCAGAATCAAGCTTCACAAATGGACCGCATCAAACAAGTCATCTGGTCGCTGATAACCAGCGCAGAGTTTCGCTTTAATCACTAATTGAACAGCGCCAAGTCTCTATCAGCCGCAGGGCGTTAGTCTCGGTTTTTCCCCTGATTCGCAGAAACCGAGGCCAACGCCCTGCGGCTCATGTGGCTGAAAGAAAATCTGACATTTCATCAAACCTGGCGATGTCCAGCTAAGCACGATTTCAAAACGCAGACGTTCATTGACGGTGGCCAGTTCAGTACCAGCACAACGCATAATCACCTATGAAAACATCTCGTTCAAATACCGCAACTGATGGCTGTGGCAGCCCGGAACACGACGTTCATCGTCGTCTGTTTTTGCAGGGATATCTGGCGGCCGGAGCCGCTTCGATCGCCAGCTATAGCGGGCTGTTTTCCGTTCCGACAATCGCCGATGAAGTTAAACGCCACGGTAAGAAATGCATCCTGCTGTGGCTATGTGGCGCTCCCAGTCAGTTCGAAACCTGGGACCCAAAACCCGGCACACCCACCAGCGGTCCGTTTGGTGCCATCAGCACCAATTTGCCAGGAGTAAAGATCAGCCAGTTGATGCCGAAGTGCGCGACGATGATGGACAAACTTGCCGTCATCCGTTCCATGAAAACGGAACCCAGCGAACACTTCCAGGGGATCGATGTGTTAACTCGAGGCGATAAGCCTCGCCCGCCGTTTGTGCGGCCAATTCTTGGTTCGGTCATTGCAGAACAACTGGGGCAATTGGACAGCCCGGTCCCACAGTTTGTATTGCTTGACCCGTGCCCGGAAGGCAATGAATTCAAGGCATTCAAAGCCGGTAACTGGGCGGGTTGGTTGGGAGCAGAATACGGTCCCGTTCGAGCGGGCGGCGAGTATTCAATCCCCGATATCCTGCGTCCCGAAAACCTGACAGAGACTGATCATTCCGATCGCGAAGCATTGCGAAAATTCTTCAGCCGTAAGTTCCAGAACGAACAACGCAGCGAAGCCGCCGCTTCGTACAACGCAGCGTTTGAACGAGTGCGGGGGCTCATGAGTTGCGCACCATTGTTTGACCTCAAAAACCTGCCCGAAGACGATCGACAACGTTACGGGCTGGGTGCCTTCGCGCAACACGCACTGCAGGCCAGACACCTGATCGAAAACGGATCGACGTTTGTCATGGTTGCCAACGGCATGCCCTGGGACAACCATGTTTTCCAGCATGAAATGCACCAAATGCTTGTGCCGGAACTGGACAACGTGATCTACCAGTTGGTAACCGACCTGCATTTGCGAGGCATGCTGGATGACACTCTGGTGATTGCGATGGGCGAATTCGGAAGGACTCCGTGGCTGAACGAAGCTCGCGGACGAGATCACTACCCCAATGCATGGAGCATGGCAATGGCCGGAGCGGGCATCAAGGGTGGCACCGTATTCGGAGCAACAGACGAACACGGCATTGATGTTGCTGAGAATGAAGTCGACAACCGGCGATTATTTGCGACGATTTTTCGAGCTCTGGGAATTAGCCATCAGGAAGAATACGTTTTGCCGGGACTACCCACATTTCAACGAGTCGAAGGTGATACCAAGCCGATCAACGAAATTCTGGTATAGCCTTCAGTGGGCGTTCTCATCTCGGCCAATAGCCAGTCTGTCGTGCGCCGTTACAGTTCACTGCGTTTTCATTATCAGCTGGCCCAGTAACAATTTGTGACAATCATGAATCAACTGTCTCTCAATCTTGCAACTCATTTCAAGCTGCCGACCGGCATTCTGGGTGCCGCCGTGACCAACGATGGTACCTCACTGGCAGCCGCCTGCATGGATGGAGTCTATCTTGCCAATCTGAAAGACAAGTCGTTCGAGAAAATCAACGAACACTCCAGCTATGTAAGTTCGGCCGAATTCATCAATGACGAATCCACAATCGTCACAGCGGGATACGATGGTCGCCTGCAATGGTATGACCTCAGTTCCAAGTCAAGAACTCGCGAACTTCAGCTTCATGAGTTCTGGTCGTGGGACATGGCAGTTTCTCCTGACAGAAAGCTGATCGCGTCGGTCACTGGCCAGTATCTTGCGGGAGGCTACAAGTATGAACCGGCTGCAGAAACCGAACCATGCGTGCGAATTCTGTCTGCCGACATAGGGAAAATCCTGCTTAGTCTTCCACACGTGCCATCCGTGCAGGCTGTGGCATTCAGCCCCGACAATCAGTTTGTCGCCGCCGGAAATCTGATGGGGGAAGTTCGAATCTGGAATGTCAACACCGGTGAACTCGCAGCAAGCTGGACAACATCCGACTTCACAAGTTGGGGCATCATCAAAAGCCACAGCTATTTGGGCGGCATTTTCTCCATGGCGTTCACGCCCGATAGCACTCAGTTGTTGCTTGCCGGCATGGGGCCCATGAACGACCCGATGGCCGGCAATGGTCGTCAGCTATGGCAAAAATGGGCATGGCAGCAGACGCCACCTGCGAAGATCGACGAGACTCACAAAGACGAATCCGGCGAAGGTCTAATGGAAACGTTATCCGTTCATCCAGACGGAACCAGGTTTGTTATGGGTGGTCGACTTCGTGGCGGTGATTGGAACGTGGCCATGTTTGAACTCGAATCTGGAACCCGCATCGCTACACTGAAAACGGGTTATCGCGTCACGCAGGCAACATTCAGCACCGATGGCAGCAAGCTGATTCTGGTTGGCACTCAAGGACAGCCAAACAAGTCAAAAGAAGGCACGTATCCAAAGTTCGGAAGGATCGAAGTGTACGACCTGGCGTGACATCAGCAGGCTGCAGTGGCAGATTGAAATAAAAGCCAATCAATCGAAAACCGTGCCCGGCCCCGAAGATGCGGACTGTGTCACTTGCTGATCCGCAACCGTGGTCGTATTGTGAGCCGTTCAACCAGGAGCCGTTCAACAAGGCACCAACCTCATATCGGAAAGCTGTTCAATGAAGGCGTCATTGCTGCAACACGTGTGGATATTCATTCTCGCTACATCGTGCGTTCCATCTGCTTCTGCCGTAGAGCGAACGCCAAACGTTGTCATCATTTTCATGGACGACATGGGCTACGCAGATATCGGCCCGTTCGGCGCGGAAGGCTATGAAACCCCCAACCTGAACCGCATGGCTCAGGAAGGCCGCATTTTCACCGATTTCTATGTAACTCAGGCGGTGTGCTCTGCTTCCAGAGCCGGACTGCTGACCGGATGCTACAACGTTCGAGTCGGCATTGGTGGAGCTCTCGGCCCCAGCGCGACCGTTGGCATCAACGAAGATGAAGTAACGATCGGTGAAATCGCAAAGCAGAAAGGCTACGCCACCGCCTGTTATGGAAAATGGCACCTCGGCCACCATAAAAAATTTCTGCCCATGCAGCACGGTTTCGACGACTACTTCGGCCTGCCGTACAGCAACGACATGTGGCCGTACCACCCGGGTGTCCGCCACCTGGAAATGAGCGAACGCATCAAAAGATGGCCACACCTGCCGCTGATCGATAAGAATGAAGTTGTGAATGCTCAGGTGACACCGAAAGATCAGGAGCAGCTGACGACTCAATATACAGAGAAAGCCGTGCAGTTTATCACCGATCACAAGGACGAATCGTTTCTTGTGTATCTGCCCCACAGCATGGTTCATGTTCCGTTGTATGTTTCGGACAAGTTCAAGGGCAAAAGCCAGCGTGGCCTGTTTGGCGATGTAATGATGGAAGTCGACTGGTCAGTTGGACAGATTCTCGACACGCTTCGCAAACATAAACTTGACGATAACACGCTTGTCATCTTCACCTCAGATAACGGCCCATGGCTAAGCTACGGTGACCACGCTGGCAGTGCGGGCCCTCTTCGCGAAGGCAAAGGCACCATGTTTGATGGAGGCTGTCGAGAAAGCTGCGTTATGTGGTGGCCGGGCAAAATTCCAGCAGGAACTGAATGCCACGAACCAGCCATGACCATCGACATTCTGCCAACCATCGCTCATCTGATCGGAGCCGAACTTCCGTCACACAAGATCGATGGCAAGAACATCTGGCCATTAATCGCCGGTGTTGACGGCGCAACATCGCCGCAAGAGGCCTACTTTTTCTACTGGGGTAATGAACTTCACGCGATTCGCAGCGGAAAATGGAAGCTGCATTTTCCTCACAACTATCGAACGATGGCAGGAAAGCCGGGTGGCACCGATGGCAACCCAACAAACTACAGTCAGGGCGAAATCGGCCTGGCCTTGTTTGACCTGGAATCAGACGTGGGAGAAACAACGGACGTCGCCGCTCAGAACCCCGAAGTTGTATCCCGATTGTCCGCACTGGCAGACGAAATGAGAAATGACCTTGGAGACAAAAAACAGCAAGGTTCAGGTCGACGCCCCATCGGCAAGCTGTAGCTGCAAGCTGCTCACAAAGAATTAACCAGCCTTAAGAACTCACGATTTGCCCATCCAGGAATTAGATTTGGGAGCGATCCGCAGGTCCGGTTCCTACCGGACGAAAAGTGATTATTAACCGTCCCTAAGGAACCGGACCTACCCTCATAGTAAGCTGTGGCAGTCCACTCATCTCACATCAGACCAAGCGGGCACTTGCCATCAAGTGCCACGCCAGAATTTAACCTGTCCGCTTAACGCAGCCCGAAACTCACGCGGCGTCGCGTTTTTTAGCTCGAGTCAATTTTTGGCGAAGCCGCTGCATTCCTCGCAGCCATCGATCGTGATCGTCAGCTTTCATGGAAAAAAATTCGGCAACCTGTGGATGAGGCAGAATCAGAAACGACTTTTGCTTCATACCCTGAATAACAGATTCCGCAACCTCTTCCGGCGTAATGGCATGCAGGTGCAGATAACGATGAATCGGGTCATCGTCATCCAAAAAATCCGTTTGCACACCCAAAGGACAAACGCACGAAACATCGATGCCCTGGCGACCATAACACACCGACAACCATTCCGCCAAAGCCACATCGGCGTGCTTGGTGACGGAATATGAAGCAGATCCTATCTCCGTCAGCAGACCGGCTCCAGAAGCCGTATGAACAAGGTAACCAGATCCCTGCTTCAACATGTGCGGGACGACTGCTCTGGCAGCGAACATGCGAGACATAACGTTCACGTCCCACATACGTTGCCAGTCTTCGTTGGAACTTTCCAAGCCACCCTTCACGGTAATACCGGCGTTCGAACAGAAAACGTCGATGGCTCCACATTCTGCAACGGTGGATTCGACAAGTCGAACAACGTCCTGCTCAACGGCCACATCACAGGCAATCGCCAAGCCACCGATTTCGTTCGCAACTTTTTCGGCCGCAGAAAAATCAACGTCCGAAACGACAACTCTGGCAGCACCGGCAGCCGCAAAGCGACGGCACATTGCCGCACCAATTCCGTTGGCCCCACCCGTAACGACGACAATTTTATTGGACAAATCCATGCCAGCGATCTCCTGATATCCAAAACGAGGCTGTGCCTCACACCATTCGAGCTACCGCTCGGAAACGCTCGGAAACGCTCCGTTGTGGCTCTGAAAACTTGACTCAATGTGAACATGTTCGCTGCAACAAGAAGTCTGAACTCGCAATCCCTCATCGGCACGTGAAATAAAGCCACATGCCAACGACAGGCACTCGTTACAACTCAACACACCCGTAGGTTGCCGCAAAGTCGAACGGCCACCCGGAAAGCCGTGCGCGCGATTGAAAAGCCTGAATCTCCGTTACGCAGGTTCCCTGAAAACACGCGTAAAAAAGCCTACCCACCAGCGCGACGGTGAGTCACGGATGGCTTGGCGGTATTCACCTGAGCCTGCTTCACACCGGCAGTCAGCACTTTTTTCGCTCGAGGAACAGCCCCCGTAGAATCATCCTGCTTCTTAGCCACTTCACGACGCTTAGCCGTTTCCGCAAGCTTCTTCTGAGCAACCCTGCGTTCACGCTCTTTTTTCTTCTGATCTTTGTTCTTTGCCACGTCACGTCTTCCGAATTGCTGTCAAAACAATACACAATCTGCCGATTCTAGTGGAATCCACCAACCAATGCGACTCATCCGCGCCCAACGCACAAAACAGGTACGCAAACAATTCAGGCATCAAGAATAAACATCCAGAACTCATCCCCCAAAACAGCCAGACTCATCAGTAACAAACTCCGACAGACTGTTACCACAAGCAATCAAAGCAAGGAATTGATTGGCGTCTTCCATATTCGCACAGTCCATGCATCCAGCCACAGGTCTGAACGAAACACGCCAACACTTCGATTCAGCAGAACTTCTGGAATCAGCGACTCCGACTGAACGGGCTCCACCAGCCAGACCTTGTCGTTTGCCGGTGAATCGGATGCCGGTGGATGCCACCAATCGGCATCCGAAATCAGATGAACGGCGGCTGCCGCATCGCGATTTTTCCCCGTCCACAGTTTCACTCGTTCTGCAGGCCATTGCAGTTGGCGACCGTAGTACTTCATCACAATGAAGTCGATTGGCGAAGTCACAACCACGGGAACCCTGGCTGATGCGGCATCCGAATTAATCAGCATAGCAGCACCGCGATTTGCCTGCCGCTTCGGGATGTCTCTCCACTGCCAGAACAACAGCGAACCGCAAAACATCGTCAACAATGTGATCGAAGCCAACATTCGTCGCGCATGGATTCGCGTGGATAGGTTCCAAACACAAAACGCGACACACAGCAAAATCGAAACATGAGCGAAGCGAAAATAGCGAGCTTCCCACAGCGGAGTTTTCAACGACACCAGCCCAACCACAACCATCGGAACCAACGACTGCAATACCAGCAACCGAATTTTGGGGCCACCCATCGTCCAGACAAAACAAAAGACAAACACCAACGAAAGCAGGACAGGAACCCCAAACTCTCGGAACTCCCACCATCGACCTGGAGGAGGTGATGCAAAGAACTCCAAACAAGTTCTGGGCAGCGTCCATGCATCCATTGCAGGAATCCAAAACCCCTGCTGAATGCGATGAAATTGTTTCCACCACAGCAACAAGGCTGGCATCCATCCCAGAGTGACCGCCCCAACAGAAAGCTTCCAGTACATCCAACGACGTTGTGGTTGATTCACTGAACGGTCGGTCACAGGCACACTACAAAGGTGCCATGCCAACCACAAAGCCTGCACCAAAGCGGTCAGTGCCAGCAAGTGGTGAGTATATAGCGATGCCAGAGTCACAATGGTGAGCAACATCCAATGGCGAAGGCAATCAGGATTGCTTCGTACGTGCAGCGCTAATCCAGTGGACAGGATTGTCAAGAAGGTCCCGAGCGAATACATGCGAGCCTCAACCGACGCATGAACCTGAAATGCGTTCAGTCCACACACTGCAGCGCAGAACAAACCGAACCACTTCGTCTGCGACGTCGTGCCCTCGACGTCACTTGTTTCCCGCTCGCCGCGAGGTCGATTCGCAACACTGCTGTGCAACACAAGCCAACCAAGCCAGCCGCTTCCGATCGCAGTACACATTCCCAGCAATACAGACAGGCTTCGCAAGGCGGTGGGGGAATCTCCAAATACCGACATCCAGATTCGCAACACGGGATAGTATAGAGGCACATGAGTGCTTTGGGTGAGACTGTGCGTCAGATCCGCCAACGGCATGTTAGCGGTTAACCAGCTGGATGCTTCGTCAAACCAAATGGATCGAGCATCAATGTTCACCAGTCGCAATGCCAGACTAACCGTGAATACGCCCAAGCAAGCCAATCGGAAACCAGTTTGTTTGCTGCGCATCGTCACAAATCCGCCAGATTCAAGAAGTGTACTTGCGCATCGTCTGCTGTTTGTGCTCTTAACAAAAGCCTGCCTCACAAAGTTCCTGCACAATTGAATAGATACGGATCGAGGTGAGAAATGAGGCATCGGCAAGCGGACGAGACGTCCGCGCTCCGGGAACGCGGGCGTCCCGCTTGCCTTTCCGCTCACTGGCCGATACCGGCTTTCCGACCGAACGAAGTATACATTCGAGCTGTCGCCTGGAGGTCGTGAATTGCTGTGAGCATATTGGGAGGGTGGCCACCCTTTCGGGCTTCACCCTGTTGAACGGGGTTCTTCAGCCACCGGCTTTAGCCGGTGGAACCAAGCGCAGTAAACAACACAAGCCGGCTTTAGCCGGACTTCTCGTCATGGTTTTAACCAGGAACCGCAACGGCTGAAGCCATGAATGAAGTCCGGCTAAAGCCGGCTTGTGGCCTCGAACTCGGAACCTATCCACCGGCTAAAGCCGGTGGCTGAATTCGAAGCACATCATTTCTCGCCGCGCAAGGTATAATCGTAGACATACCAATAACGCTTCGCCCCGAATGAACCTACTTTTAACATTCCCACGGCTGCTTACCAGCTTTTCGTAGAGCCAGTGGCCGGCCACATCACCCGCTTCCTAACCGTCATTCCCGCGCAGGCGGGAATGACGAAGGTGTCAATGCCTGTGGATCGCCCGCGTTCACGGCGTCGCGTCTTTGTGGGTGGATCGTTTAACACGCGGTTCAACTGAACTCGCGTAGCCCGTCGGGCTTACGGTTAAACGACATCAAGACCTGGCGCTGTCCAGCTAAACACCTCTTCACCAAGGAGTTACGCTCAACCACCCTGACACAACATCCCCCAGACTCCGTAGCGGCGTACGTACGGGAATCCCCGGGTGTTTTCGAATTCTTTATATTTTCACCAAAAGCATGTTGCCAAAACAATACGCTGCGGGTATTCATACCCAATACCCAATACCCAATACCCAATACCCAATACCCAATACCCAATACCCAATACCC
>ERZ887851.564-NODE-564-length-36273-cov-9.462256_pt1 | contig 36273 bp, 34 predicted proteins | sample MGYA00521100_ERZ887851 | MGnify/ENA primary metagenome ERZ887851 (study PRJEB32303, sample SAMEA104408602) | aquatic metagenome | biome: Brackish water; feature: Pelagic; material: water | place: Baltic Sea | collected 2014-06-06T16:11:00 | depth 11,444 m ... | reverse complement strand
GATAGTGTGTTGTGTTTCTAGAATTTCGAATGCAAGAAACGGAAAAAACACCGAAGTCCGCTTGATACCTGCGAACTTTCGCTCATGGAAGAGCATACACGAAGGTTCAATCGCTCGCATTGGGCGTCCCACTTTAACGCCAACAGATTTGAAAAAGTGGGTGAATCTGTTCAAAATGAGTTGTTTCAATATCTGGAATCGGCCTGGTCGCGTGAATTTGATCGGGTCTTACCTCAGGGGACGCCGGAAGAGCGGTTGGCCCAATGGCAATCGGAATTGGAGCGCCCCCAGGATTCCGCGGATACAGGCCTTGTTCGACATGATCTAATCAAACGCATGGTCGATCGGTCGAATAAATTGCATGATCCGAGGTATGCAGGACATCAAGTCGCCGTTCCATTTCCTGAACTCGCTTGGTTGCAGGCGGCTACGTCGCTGTTGAACAACGGCATGGCCATCGATGAAATGGGACCCGCGTCATCCCCCATGGAAGAAGCAGCGATGCGTTCCATTGCTCAGTTCATGGGATTGGGGCCGGAGTCCAATGGCGTGCTATGTCATGGGGGCACCTTGGCCAATTTAACGGCGCTTCTCGCGGCGCGACAGCGGCGTTATCCTGGCAACGCCTGGCGAGATGGCACGAGCAAGCCCTGTGCGCTTTTGGTCAGCGATCAGGCACACTATTGCGTGGCGCGTGCGGCTCAAGTCATGGGCTGGGGAGAGGGCGGCATCTTTAAAGTGGCCACGAATGAACGGCATCAGATGGACGGGAAGGCCCTGTTGGAGTCATATGAAGAAGCCAAAAATTGGGGGTTTGAAGTACTGGCCATCGTGGGCAGTGCTTGTACAACGTCGACCGGATCGTTTGATGATTTGGAGATGATGGCGGATTTTGCCGAACAGCACGGGATGTGGTTTCATGTAGACGGCGCACACGGCGCAGCCCAGATTTTCTCGAAAACGCATAGCATGGTTTTGAAGGGCATGGAACGCGCTGATTCCATTGCCATGGACTTCCACAAGATGTTGGGGGTTCCGGCCTTGTGCACCGGGCTATTTTACCGCAATGGCCAAGACGGGTATGCAGCGTTTTCTCACGAAGCGAATTACCTCTACGAATCCCAGGAGGAAGAGTGGTGGAATTTCAGCAAGCGCACGTTTGAATGCACCAAGCGCATGCTCAGTGCAGCGGTCTATGGCATTTGGGAAAACCACGGACCGAATCTTTGGGAGAGTTTGGTGGATCGGCTCATTGAGAATGCGCAGTCCTTTGCCCAAATTGTGGACAATCGACCTGGGTGGGAACTGTTCAACCACCCGAATTCCAACATTGTTTGCTTTCGATCAATGGATTTCGACAACGACGCATTGCGCCGTAACATGATCGATGCAGGGCCTTATTATTTGGTGAAAACGGTTTTTGGAGATCAGACCTGGCTCCGATGCACCTTCCAAAACCCATTGACGCAGGAAGAAGATTTAAATGGATTGCTCGAAGGGCTAGAGGGCATAGGTCGCGAACTGTAGCGTTTACTCAGCGATGGAATAGGTTCGTGTTCATTCGAAACGGGGCCAAAGTAGTGTGCGTCCAAACGCGCTAGATCAGCTGGTTGTCAATTGTTTTCTTGACTTGAACCGGGTCAGCGACAGTTTTTAGAACAAGGTTGCTTGCGCCGGTTCCGCTCAGCACGATATTTCCGAATCCAAAGATCCTCCCTAAGATGGACTGGCGAAGCTCGACCGTTTCGACTTTGCTCAATTTCAACTCTTCAGTGCTTCGGCCAATGATGCCTGTTTTGACGACAATTCGCTTATTGGTCAAGCTGTATTCGGTGAAGACGAGCTTCAAGAGAGAGGGAATACCGATAAGAACCAAGGAACTCAAAGCCGGAATGATATAGAAGAACTTGTGAATTGAAAAGATGGAAATAACCACCTCATCGGTGGTCAATGTTTTTTCGATGTAGCTCATGACATTGCCGTTTGAGGTGCAGTATGCGATGAATCACACATCAAATTATTCTACCGTTACGCTCTTGGCTAAGTTCCGGGGTTGATCGACGTGGCAGTCACGCAAAACAGCGATGTGGTAACTCAGCAATTGCAATGGAATGGTCGTCAACAATGGAGCCAGGACTTGATCGCATTTTGGGATGGATATCACAAACTCTGCGAGCTCTTTCAAGTCTGAATTGCCAGTGGAAACGAGTGCGACCAATCGACCACCACGGGCCTTGACTTCTTGAATGTTTGAAACCACTTTGTCGTAGACGTCATCGCGTGTTGCGATGAAGAAAACAGGCATGTGCTCATCGATCAAGGCAATCGGCCCGTGCTTCATTTCTGCCGATGGATATCCTTCGGCATGGATGTAGCTGATCTCTTTCAATTTCAAGGCACCTTCGAGAGCAACGGGGAAGTTGTACCCACGGCCCAAATACAGGGCGTTGGTGGAGTCCTTGAAAGCATGGGCTATTTTTTGAATTTCCCCGTCCTGTTTCAGTAAAGTCTCCACCTTCTCCGGAATGGAATTGATTTCGACAAGCAGTCGACTGAAGTGTTTGGCCGAGAGATTCCCGTTCCGTTTTCCAACCAACATAGCCATCAAAGTCAGAACTGCGACTTGCGCGGTGAAGGCCTTGGTAGACGCTACGCCAATTTCAGGACCGGCATGGGTGTAAGCACCGCTATCCGTTTCGCGAGCGATGCTCGATCCGACCACGTTGCACAAGCCAAAGACATGAGCTCCGCGGGACTTAGCCAATTGAATGGCGGCAAGCGTGTCCGCGGTCTCACCAGATTGAGAAATGGCAATGACGATATCCGTGGGTCGAATAACAGGATTTCGGTACCGAAATTCAGAAGCGTATTCAACTTCAACAGGAATGCGAGCGAGATCCTCAAAGAGATATTCTGCCACGAGACCTGCGTGCCAGCTTGTGCCGCAGGCGATGATGATGATGCGCTCTGCCTTTGCCCATCTGCTCCAGTGATCATCGATGCCCGCCATGCGAATTTCGCCGCGCTGGAGGCTCATTCTTCCCCGAATGGAATCGAAAATGGACCGCGGTTGTTCGAAGATTTCCTTGAGCATGAAATGCTCGTAACCACCTTTTTCTAACTCTTCGATTTGCAGCTTCAGTTCATGGACTTCAGGCGTGATGACCATGTTTTGCAAATTCCGAATAATCAATCCTTCTGACCGATGCATCATAGCCACCTCCTCATCTTCGAGGTAAATCACATTTTGAGTGTACTCAATGATGGGTGTCGCGTCAGATCCCACAAAATACTCACCCTCCTCGCCGACACCAATAACCAGCGGGCTGGACTTACGCGCAGCGATTAAGATGTTGGGTTCGTCCTTATCAATAACGACAATGGCATAGGCTCCTTCGACTTCTCTCAAGGCAACTTGAACAGCGTCACATATGCTGAGATTGGAACGTTTCTGCACCTCTTCAATCAAATGAACGAGCACTTCGGTATCGGTGTCACTGATGAAAGCATGCCCAATGGCCTCCAGAGTTTTTCGAAGGGATAGGTAGTTCTCAATGATGCCGTTGTGGATCAGGGCTAAACTCCCAGCTCGTGCTTGGTGAGGGTGAGCGTTGACATCGTTGGGCGGTCCGTGGGTGGCCCATCGCGTATGACCAATGCCTGCGTAACCGTGCAAGGCGTGATTCTCACCAATGTGCTCGAGCAAATCGGAAACCTTTCCCTTTTTTTTCCCCAAGTTCAATTGTCCATCTTCATTTAAAAGGGCAACACCCGCACTGTCGTATCCGCGATACTCCAAACGTTGAAGGCCTTTAATCAAGACGGGGAAGGCGTCCCTATTTCCGATATATCCTACAATTCCGCACATGACAAGATCCTTTTATCGTTCAAACTAATCGCTCCAGGTCACAACCAGTCGAGCGTTGCGTGGAAGTGAATCACTGGGGTTTGTGGGTCCCGCAATGGCGATTCCTTGAAAGGAAATTCCAGCCCTTGAGGAAACCACATTCAATACATCACTATCTGAATCACCATTGAGCATGCGTTGCAGGGTTTGCGAAATATTGAATCGATACGCTTGTTCTTCCGAATCGAAATTTCCGTTGATATTCAATCCAATGCTAGACTGATCAGGCGTGGAAATGGCTTCGCCGAGTGCGTCTTCGGTTAGAACGAAAAGTTGACGAGGTAGGGGGTAGTGCGCATCGTTCTGACCAGGCTCAACGGGCAACCACAACTCGGCCTTATGAATGGCGCTGTTGGAGCCGATGGCCTCTTTCCAGCTGGACAAGTGTGGAAAGGTAATCTGGGTTTTCAGCCCTGCTCCAGAGAAAACGCCAAGGAGCGGTTGATTCACTTCGGTAATCAACGGCTCTGAGAGCGCCTGAAAAGCTCCCTGCCATTCATGGGAGAATTGATTGGACCGGGCGCTGAGTGGATTGATGATGTAATCGTAAAAAGTCGTGTCAGAATCGTTGTGGTAGTGGAGTCGCATATAGCTCAGACCGCTGATTAAGTCGATGCCGACAGCTCCTTGACCACCCATCAGGGTGTTGGGCGTGATGCGCAGACCACGAAAGAAGCTATTCCAAGACGCATTGGAATCATAAACCTCTTCGCCAGCATCGAGTAAGAGTTGACCAAAAGCATCTTGTAAATAAATCCGGGCCTCGGGATTGACCGTGTCATTTCCGAAGTAAAGCGTTTGATTCGGATTGAGAGGAATCGGCTGGAAACCGGGATCTGCTAAATTTTCAATCGAATGAGCGAAGACATGATTGGAATAATAGGTCGAGTCGTATTCCAATGAGTCTTCAAGCGCATAAACATCGATGGTCTGCGGGGAAAGTTGACCATACGCGTCTCCAGTATAACGAAGCGAGAGATAGACACTGTCCACCTGTGGGTTGGAACCAAAATCAATATCAGGAGCGCTCAGTCTAAACTGCGTTACAAACCCAGCGGTGTGCCAACCAAAATCGGGGTGATACATCCGACCGAGCACTGCTGTGCTAAGATTATCGGATTGTAAACTGTCCTCACGAACCGTCCTACAGCGCAAAGTGAGCGTGTCAGTTTGACTTAAACCCAATAAATCATCTTCTGCATAGTCCAAACCGACCTCAGTTTCGGGTCGATTGCAACCAATGAGGGTGGCGAATCCCAATGAGCATGCCATGACTGTCGCGAGAAAACCAGCACGTAACTTCAACATGGTGCGAAGTTCTGTTATTCCGGGACAGCCTCAGCCTTTCCCTCCAAAATCGTATCGTAATAATTGTTTATTTCTCCAACATACCCTTCCTCACCATGGTATGAAAGTGTTGGAACGTCAGCCTTTTTGATGGCTTCCTGCAATTCTCCACTCAAGTCTTCTGAGCCGACAATCAAGCCGTCGGCATGTTGAATAGCCAATCGATTCAAGGAATCGAAAGAAGGATCAGTCATGCATTCAACGCTTTCAGGTGAAATGCCGTCCTTGATCATTTTTTCAGCCATCCGCTTATTCAAGGACCCGTCAAACCCCTCATCGTAGATACTGCAGACTACTTTGCTGTTGGCGTAGTAAGTGTCCTGGCTGTACAATTGCTTCAGGTAAACCGGAACGACATTGGTCATCCAGCCATTGCAATGGATAATGTCTGGGGCCCATCCGAGTTTTTTCACTGTTTCTAAAACCCCACGAACAAAGAACAGCGCTCGTTCATCATTGTCAGGAAACAAATTGTCGTCGATATCGTGCAAAACAGCCTTGCGCTTGAAGTATTCATCGTTGTCGATGAAGTATACTTGCATTCGAGCCGTAGGTATGGAAGCGACTTTGATTACCAACGGGTGGTCGGTGTCGTCAACCATGAGGTTCATCCCGGACAATCGAATGACCTCGTGCAGTTGGTGCCTTCGCTCATTGATCTTACCAAAACGAGGAGTAAAAACACGGATCTCTCGCCCTTTTTCGTGCACTCCTTGCGGTAAATTTCTGCTCACAGAACTCATCTGGGTCGCGGGCAAAAAAGGCACAATATGTTGGGAGATGTAGAGTATCCGAGCTTTGCTCATGGTGGCCAGGTTTTGGTTAGGACGGAGGAATAACGAAGATACGTTTTTTTGGGAAGAAAATCAAGTAAAACCCTGTTAAAATCAGGCATTCTGAAGCACTTATGGAAGTATTTTACACTTCGAGAGAACTCAAACAGCGATTGAGCGAAATCAAGACTCAATCGGGGCGGGTAGGATTTGTGCCAACCATGGGTTCGCTGCATTCAGGCCATGCTTCATTGCTCGATCAGGCGAAGCGCGAGTCGGATTTTGTCGTGTTGAGCATTTTCGTGAACCCAACTCAATTCGATAGCGAAAAAGATTTCGTGTCTTATCCTGTTTCACTGGAAAGAGATCTTGCGTTGGCGCGTTCACTGGACGTGGACGCGGTGTTTGTGCCCGAAACAACTGAACTTTACGAAGGGGTCCCTGCTGCAGATTCCGTGGACTATGGCAATCTCACGAACTCATTCGAAGGGGCTTTGAGAACGGGGCATTTTGATGGTGTCGTGGCCATTGTACGGAGACTTTTTTCGATTGTCAATCCAAGCAAAGCATTTTTCGGAGAAAAGGACTTGCAGCAATTGGCTGTTGTTCGAGAATTGTGCAATCGGGAATTCACGGATTTGGAAATCGTTCCTTGTGAGCTCATTCGAGACACGGATGGATTGGCTTTAAGTTCAAGAAACATCAGACTTTCAGTTGGACAACGTGTCCTCGCATTGGAATTGTTTCACTCTTTGAATCGGCTGAGATCGTCAGTTTCAGAGGTCTCAAGTGAACCAAACGCTTTATCCCGCGAGCGAGAACGGTTGAACAGGAAGGAAGGAATTGAATTGGAGTACATCGGCATCATTGATGCCAGGACATTCGACGAACTTGGTTGTGAAAATTGGAGAAATGGACACGCCGTGATCGCAGCAAATCTGGGGTCAGTGCGTTTAATTGACAATCTTTTCTTGGGAGATCCAGGAAGAGATGTCTAATTTCTCGAAAGGGAGCGTGATATTCGGTTTTTCTTTAGAACTTCGCACAAAACACAGCCATCATGGGAGCCATAGGTCCAGGACAGATTATTCTCATCGCTTTGATCGTTTTATTGCTGTTTGGCGGTAAAAAAATCCCTGAGTTGATGCGCGGTTTAGGCAAGGGTGTCAAGGAATTTAAGGACGCCACAAACACGGACGAGGACTCCAAAGAAGGCAATAAAGAAGCGTGATTCGTGCCATTCTTTGGTTGAGTCTAAGCCTGACCGCAGGGACTCTCTGGGCACAGGCACCCGATTCTGTGGCACAGAAGGTGGAACTTTCTGTTGCGGAGAGTTCGTGGTTGGAATGGTGTCAAGCAACAGCCTGCGCTAGCAACGATACTGCTCTTTGGAACATTCGAGACTTTGTTGAGGGAGAAACACCCGTCTTGGATACGGCGACGCTGAAAATGCGCATGCAGATATTGGATGCCGCTTCACCGATGGATTTGTCTTGGAATCCAGTGGCGCATTCACGGATTTCGTTTTATGCGGCCAATCGCCCGATTCATTTAGGTCGAATGTTGGGACGTGCCCCGCTCTATTTTCCCATTTTTGAAGAAGCCTTGGATCGGCATGACTTGCCGATGGAGCTGAAATACTTGACGGTGGTTGAAAGTGGCTTGAATCCAAAAGCACGCTCCCATGCAGGAGCCAGCGGATTGTGGCAATTCATGTATGCTACAGGGCGATCTCAGGGTCTTCGAATTGACTCGTACATCGATGAACGAAGAGACCCCGTTCGCAGTACAGAGGCGGCTTGCCAGTTTTTGAAAAAACTCTACAATCAATACGGCGATTGGTATTTGGCTCTTGCCGCATACAATGCAGGCCCTGGGAATGTCAACAAGGCCATTCGGCGAAGCGGAGGTAAGAATACTTTTTGGGAGATCCGTTATTTCCTTCCGCGCGAAACACGGAATTATGTGCCTGCCTTCATGGCTGTAGTCTACCTCATGGAATTCCATGCTGAGCACAACATTTTTCCGGCCACTCTTTTGGACCCCTTTTCATCCTTGGATACGGTGGGTGTTGAAACCGTATTGCGATTTGATCAAATTGCAGCACATTTGGATTTGGATGAGCAGGGCTTGGAGTTATTGAATCCGATGTTCCGTTTGAACATCATCCCCGGACCTCCACAGAAATGGCCATTGGTCCTCCCACAAGAATTCATCCCATCGTTTTTGACATTCCAAGACAGCATGGTTTTGCATGAACCAGAGCGCACTCCTGAAATCGTGTTTGTTCCAGAACCGGTAATTTATAAGGTGAAGAACGGAGATGTGTTGGGGAAAATAGCTTCGGACTATGGTGTGAAAGTGAAGGAAATCAGGGAATGGAACGGTCTGCACGGCACCATGATCCGGGTCGGACAAAAACTTAAAATCCATGCGAATCCGCGCTCACTTTAACCATCGATTGGTCCGTTTGTTTTTGGGAGGTTTGACCCTCCTCTTTATGGGTTGTGGTAGTCAAGAAGGCGCGAGACATGCGCTCCCTGGAAAGGTCGGGGCGTCCGGTGAGTTGGTGGTCGTGTGTTCCGATGCGATTTGGGAAAGTGCCGCAGGCGACTCTCTTCGAAGTGTTTTTGGACAGCCTTTTCCGGTGCTACCGCAATACGAACCGTGGTTTGATTTGGTTCACCTGAAACCGGATGCATTTGACCGTTTTTGGAAGCCGCATCGCAATATTCTAGAATTGGAAGTAGCGGATCGGGTGGATACGCAAACGGCTCAGCTGAATATTTTTCGCGAAAAATATTCAAGGCATCAGATCTACATGGAGGGCAAGGCGCGGAGCGCTTCGGGGTTAGCTATGGCCATCGCCGACAAAGGCCGCGATATGCTCAGTGTCCTGCATCGTGCAGAGGTTGAGCGTTTTGCCGCGTTGGTTCGTTTAGACAGAAACGAAGTCATTCAGCGTGAATTGACGCAATGGTTGGGGTTGGAGCTCATTGTTCCGCGTGATGCTCGTTGGGCGAAGAAGTTGGAATCTTTTGGTTGGATTGACCGGCAGTTGACGCGCATGAAAGGCGGTGACAACCACGATGTACAGCAGGGGTACTTCATCTATACAGAGCCCTACACAAGTGATTCGCTTTTTTCCCTGCAAGCGCGCTTATCCATGCGAAATGAGATGTTGCGCAAGCATGTGAACGGACCAACTCCGGACTCCTATATGACCACTGAAATGCGCTACGTCCCGTCCTACGAAGAGGTGGTTTTTAATGGCGAGTTTGCTTCGGAATTGAGGGGATTGTGGAAAATGGAAAACGATTATATGGGAGGGCCATTTTACAGTCTGACAACCTTCGATAAAAAAAGCGGAATGCTGGTCACGGTGGAAGGCTATGCTTACGCCCCTTATTTTGATAAACGGGAGTACATGCGGGAAGTGGAGGCTGCTGTACGCTCATTGAATTTGAATCCGGTCCTTGTGGATGAAACGACTGCACCATGAGATTTCAACTCATCGCAATGGCTTTGTTTGCCGGTTGCGCCTCGCCGAAACAAGACGCTGAAGTTGTTCCTGAATGTTCGGAATCGACGTGGGAAACGAACACGAGTGTGCGGGCGTTGGAGGTTGTAAGTGAACAAGAAATCTGGTACGCGGGCGCTCAAGGGGCGGTGGGCTCGACGATGGATGGTGGCGCAACATGGCGTCAAGACACCTTGCGTCTCACCAACGGAACGTTCCCCGCTTTCCGCTCCATAGCGGTTACAGGCAAGGCCGCTCATGTATTGACCATTTCGAATCCGGCAGTGCTTTTTCGGAGCACAGACGCCGGAGCCCACTGGGACTCAGTTTACACAGAGCACCATCCGGATGTTTTTTACGACAGCATGGCTTTCTGGGATGACCAAGAGGGTATCGCAATGGGCGACGCCATAGGCGGTTGCCTCAGCATCATTCTAACCCGAGATGGCGGCGTTACTTGGAATAAACTATCCTGTGAAGCCCTGCCTGCTGCGCTTGAAGGCGAAGCAGCCTTCGCAGCTTCCAACGGCAATATCGCCGTTTCCGATAGCGCTGTTTGGATCGTGACAGGCGGAAAGGCCTCTCGTGTTTTCTACTCCGAGAATCGCGGTCGAAATTGGGAGGTGATGGATGTCCCTGTCGTGCAAGGCGGTGCGATGACGGGTTTGTTTAGCCTTGACATGTGGGATGAAGCGCATGGCATCGCGTGGGGGGGAGATTGGGAGACTATGTCAGACAATGAAGCCAACAAGATCTTCACCCACGATGGAGGTGCGCATTGGGAGTCCTTGCTTCCAGGCGCCGGCCCCGGTTACAGTTCTTCCGTGCGGTTCGTTCCTAACACAGACGGGCAGGACATTTGGGCCGTGGGAATTCCGGGCATCCACAAGTCTCAGGATGGCGGTCAAACATGGACCACTGAGCGAGATTCCAGCTTCTACACCGTGCGATTCACTCCCAGTGGAAAGTGTGTTTGGCTTGCCGGGAAAGGAATTATCTCCAGACGACCGGTCAATTCTTGATCAAGGACTGCGTTTGGCCGGTAGGCAATACGAGATGGTATAACCCACTTTCAAATTGTTGCACAAGAATCGTCAACGAACGCTGATCTGCAGCGAGCTGCTTCCTCCAAACCGTTCGACCTGAAGCGTCGGTCAGTCGAATGGACTCAACGGCGTTCTCCCACTGCACATTCAGGACTTCCTGAACGGGATTGGGCCAAACAACGAAGGCTTCATCGACGGCAACGTCTGAGATATCAGCGGAAACATCCCCTTTAGCAAAAGCGTATTGCCCCTTGCGCAAATTCAGTACCCGGAACAAGCCTGAGCCGTTGGTCAATGAGCCCGGCTGCCATTCGTAATCCAAGCACTCTTGCCATGGCGCGCTGGCGTCAGGGCGCCATGCTAAAAAGCCATTGGCCTCTGAGTCGCCGTACAAATCAAAATCCAACTGTTCTGCATTGTTTCCATAATACTGCAAGCGCGCATCCAATAACGTTCCATCAGGCCAAATGCCATCCACTGTCCAAAAATGCGTGGTGCTGAGCTCATCGACGTACGCTTCAACGGGCCCGGCATCTGGAGCGGCCCAATGGTGTTCAACGCGCACCAAAGCTGAATCACCTTCCGGCATCGCATCGCATCCCACACGCATGGCCACCCACGGTAAATTCTGAATTCCTTCAAGATCATCGATGGTGTACATGAAATCCATTCGCCCCTGATTCAATCGTCCATTGGCATTCAATGCAAACAGCACGGGATTGGTGATCCCGGGATGGTCAATGGTGACCACATCGGTTTGACCATTGGCACTGATCTGCGTGTCGTACCGATTCCAATCTGCGTCCCAAACAGCAACGTCCAAAGGCTCGGCTTGGTGGTAGTTATCACACGCCCGCAATTTCTGCTGCAAGTACAATGTAGTCGACATGCCGGATGCAACTTGGGCTGTGGAATCGATTAGCCAAGTGGAAAATCCAGGTTGTAAGACCTGTGCTTCAAACCAAGGCGTCATGTCGACACCGGTGATCTCTTCCAACGTGGCTTCGAATACGCTCGCATCCATGTGGCTGTCCATGTGCGTGGCCAAAACCGATTGCATGCTACTGCGGTACAACTCATCGCCGAGATAAGCGCGCAGATTGTGGAGGATGGAAGCCCCCTTGTAATACGTGTGACGTCCATAGATGTGTTCATCTGGCATCGGAGACAGCGGGTGAAAACCATCATCTTGAAGATGCGATTCTTCCAACACGAACAACTGGTTGTCCTTCACCACCTCCACAAAAGCCTCCTGTCCGTCTTTCCACTCAACGAATAAGTGGGAACTGTACTCGGCCGGCCCCTCCTTGATCCACATGTGGTTGTGAATCGTGGGAGCGACCAAATCACCCCACCAATGGTGGCCCAGCTCATGGCTAAACAAATCCCCGTTCTGCGCCAATCCTTCGCCGACCATGAATTGGGGATACGCGATGTTGGTTGGGATTTCGAGTGCACCGTCCGTAGTCAACACATACCCGACACGTTCCCATGCATACGGTCCCCACCAATACTCCAAGGCGTCAATTGCAGACCCCAGTTCTTGGAACTTCGTTGCCATCGCGTTGATGTGTTCCGCTTTTCCAGTCAAACGAATTGGAATCTCTCCAAACGCTCCCATGTGCACCAGATTGGAATCAACATAGGGCGCGACCGCAATGGCCGATTGATGCGTCGTAATGGGATGCGCCAAATTGAAACTTCGGGTCACCGTGTCGCCCCCGAGTTGCGTTTCCCCGAGGAAAGTGCCTTGGCAGTGAGCGGTGCGCCCTCCGGCGCTTGTGACGTTGTAGGTGTAGGTTGCGCGCTCGACGAAGTTGTCAAAACAAGGGTACCACACTTTTCCAAAATTGGGCGGGATGGTCGTTAAGCCGATGCCCAAATTGTAGATGTAATCGCTTACGAAATAGAAACCTCCCCAATACGGGTCTTTATAAGGAATGCCACCGTACCAAACGTCCAATTCGTATGCGGTGTCCGTCTCCCAACCCGATTCCGGAGTGTCCACGTGCAATTGAAATTCACCATGGTCAAATCCGATGGCCATGCCGTTGAGGTGCACGCTATCAACGGTCAATTCCACCAAATCGAACCAAAGATTGACCGCTTCGGAATCGACCACATTGAAGCCGATGGTGGCATGGGCCGTGAGTTGATGCAAATTGTATTCAGTCACATCCAGATCGAGCGCGTAGGTCGCCACATCAAACGAGTCGCTGCGCGCAATGGACTCACTCATGTCGTAATTCATCATCCAGCGCGGCGCGGGCGGTGCTTCTTCCGTTCGTGGTGCTTGAGCGTGCCGATAATGGTGGCAAGGGACCGGATTGAAAACCCGAGGAGATCGAAGAGGCCGCTGATCATCCATGTTTTCTTGCCCGCTGACGGGCTGAAATACCAAAGCGCCTGCGGAAATCAGCAAAAATCGCAGCAAGTCAAAAGGATTGAGATGGATCATGCCGGCAATTTAGTTCAACTGACTACTTTCGCCGTATGAAGGAAATGAATATCTCAAGTGGAGTCTACGTTGAAATCACTTACGTATTGCGTGAAGATGGTCCTGAAGGGGAGGAGCTAGAAGTTTGTCCAGCTGAGGATCCATTTGGATTTGTAATTGGCCAGGATGAGGTTTTGCCTGCCTTTGAATCCGCTTTGATGGGCAAAAAAGCGGGCGACTCGTTTGAGTTCGTGCTCTCTGTGGAGGACGCTTATGGTGAAGAAGATGAGGAAGCCTTCGTTGAAATCCCGAAGTCGGCATTCATCGTCGATGGAGAATTGGACGAGAGTATTTTCGAAGTGGGTGAAGTAGTGCCCATGGAAACGGAAGATGGCGAGGAGATGATCGGCGTCGTTGCAGAGGTGCGATTGAATGATGTAATCGTCGATTTCAACCATCCGTTTGCGGGAGTGCCGTTGCATTTTGCCGGTGAAATCACCTTGGTTTCTGAGGCCCCCCCTGCCTCAAATTAACCAAACTCAGCGCTTTTTGGTCGACTCGGTTCTGCTTGGGATTGGGTAACTTTGAAGCATGGAACGTACTGAGATTGAAGAGATCGGAGAATTCGGGTTGATTCGTCGTTTGACGGAGGGCCTAGAACGTCGGCAATCGTCGACTTTGGTGGGCGTGGGAGACGACGCTGCTGTGCTGGATAGTGGAGATCGGAAAGTGGTTATTTCCACGGATATGCTGTGCGAAGGCATACACTTCGATTTATCCTACATGCCTCTGAAGCACTTAGGATACAAGGCCGTAGTGGTCAATTTATCGGACATCTGTGCGATGAATGCGTTGCCAACACAAATCACGGTTTCCATGGCGTTGAGCAGTCGGTTTTCTGTTGAAGCCGTGGATGAGATGTATTCCGGAATCCTGATGGCTTGTGAAGTGTACGGTGTGGATTTGATTGGAGGAGACACCACATCCTCACAAGCAGGTTTGGTGCTGAGCATCACAGCAATTGGTATGGCTTATTCGGATTCCATCGTTTCCCGTTCGGGAGCGAAGCCCAACGACCTGTTGGTTGTCACAGGTGAATTGGGCGGTGCTTACATGGGACTTCAAGTCCTTGAGCGAGAAAAGGAGGTGTTCAAATCGGCGCCTACTGCCCAACCAGAACTGAAGGGTCATGAAGGCATCTTGGAACGCCAACTCAAACCCGAAGCCCGCACTGATGTGATCCAAGAAATGGCTGATTTGGGACTCAAACCGACAGCGATGATAGACATTTCAGACGGTCTGGCCTCGGAGGTTTTGCATTTGTGCACGGCCTCTCAATGCGGCGTGAAGCTGTTTGAAGAGAAAATTCCTGTGCACGAAGAGACTTACGAGACAGCCCGCGAGTTCAACTTGGACCCCACGCTGTGTGCCTTGAGCGGTGGTGAGGACTATGAACTGTTATTCACCATCAGCCAAGAGGATTATGACAAGGTGCACAACCACCCCAAACTGACGGTCATTGGCCACATCACGGAAGACGCGAACGAACACACGTTGATCACGCGAAATGGCTTGCACACACCTTTGAAGGCGCAAGGATGGGATGGGATAAAAGCGGCGCGGAAAGACAAAACAGAGGAGGAAGACTGACATGTGTGGCATCACCGGCATCTATGGTTTAGGAGGGAAGCAATCCCACGAGGCAGCTTGTGAATCGGTTGTTCTCATGAACGCAGCATTGGCCCATCGGGGACCGGATGCAACCGGAATCTGGAAGGAAGACCCGGAGCTAGTGCTAGGGCACCAAAGGCTCAGCATCATCGATACCCAAGCGGCATCCAACCAGCCCTTCTTGCACGAGGCAACAGGAGATGCGCTGGTGTTCAACGGTGAGGTTTACAATTACCGGGAACTGCGCAGTGAATTGGAGGCGCAGCATACCTTCCAAACCGATAGCGATACCGAGGTGGTTCTGGCCGCTTTGCAACAATGGGGTCGCGCGGCGCTTCAGCGGTTCAATGGGATGTTCGCCTTTGCTTGGTGGAATGCGGAAAAGCGCGAATTGCTATTGGTTCGAGATCGCCTCGGAATCAAGCCTCTCTATTACACGGAGTCGAATGGCGCCTTTTTGTTTGCCAGTGAAATCCGCAGCCTGTTGGCTTCCAATCGGGTCAAACGAGAACATGACCCCATGGCATTGGCGGATTATTTGCGCTACCAAACGGTTCATGCTCCTCGCACCATTCTCAAAGATGTAAAATTGCTAGAGCCTGGACATTGGATCCGGTTGCAGGGAGAAGAAATGGAGTTGGAGAAGTGGTGGGACGCCGCGCATGAAGCCATGGCTTTGTCTCCGGTCGCTTCGCGAAAAGAAAGAACTGAGCGGGTCCGTCACCATTTGAAAGAGGCCGTTCGCCTGCGGATGCGTGCAGATGTTCCGTTGGGAGCTTTTTTGTCTGGAGGAATTGATTCAAGCGCCATTGTGGGATTGATGCAAGAAGTGTCAGAGCGTCCAATCTCGACCTTCAGTGTCACGTTTGATGAAGGGCAATTCGACGAAGGTCCTTATTCACGACTCATTGCAAAGCGGTTCCAGACGGACCACCATGAAATCCGTCTGACCGCGGACAATTTCTTGGAACAGGTCCCCGCCGCTTTGGAGGCCATGGATCATCCTTCGGGCGATGGTCCCAATACGTTTGTAGTCAGTGCAGCGACGAAAAAGGAGGGCATTACCGTTGCCCTGAGTGGATTGGGTGGCGATGAGTTGTTTGCCGGATATCCGGTGTTCACCCGTTCCCATGACCTGGTGCAAAAGCGTTGGTTGGCCTCCTGGCCAAAGGGCTTGAGGAAATTGGCGGGTTCAGTGTATGCCGCCGCCAAACCCACGGGTACGGCGCGCAAAATGGCGGATATCTTGGCGGGAGATTACTTCGATTTGGAGCACACCTACCCGCTTTCCCGGCAAATGCTACTGGAGCGGGATTTGCGGAAAATGGCGCCGGAATTGGCCCACCACCCCAATGCTGTTTTTGGCTGGATGAAGGAAGCCTTGGAACCCGGAACAGCGGGATTTGACTTGCCTTTTTTGAGCAAGGTGAGCCTGGCGGAAATGCACACCTACATGGGCCATACCCTTTTGCGGGATACCGACCAGATGTCCATGGCGCATGCCTTGGAAGTACGGGTGCCGTTCCTGGATCACCATTTGGTCGTGGAAGCCATGGCGGCTTCGGATGAGGAAAAATGGCCGCATACGCCGAAGAAGTTATTGACCGATGCGCTGCCTGATTTGCTACCCAAGGAAGTGGTCAATCGACCAAAAATGGGATTCACCTTGCCATGGGAGCAATGGATGCGCGCTGAATTGAAGCCACTTTGTGAGGAGGGTTTGGAGGCGTTGTCGGGCTTGGATTCGATGCATACCAAACAGATTGATCGAATCTGGCAGGCATTCCTGGCAGGCGATGCCCGCTGGACTTTTTCGCGTGTTTGGATGCTCGTGGTTCTCGGAAACTGGATGAAGCGCCATGGCATCGCTTGAATCCAATCGCCAACGGATCCTGGTGTCAGTGGATTGGTTTCCGCCTGCATACCGCGCGGGTGGGCCGATTCGTAGCACATTCAATCTAGTCAGTTTGTTGGCCCAAACCCACGATGTCTGGGTGGTTTCAGGAGCCTATGATTTAGGTGAGGAAGAACCGCTTTCTGTTCCATTGAATGTTTGGAATGAGTTGCCATCTGATCAGGGCCAGATTCAGGTGATGCATTGGACAAAACCGAACTGGAACACCTCGTCTTGGTCGCGGGTTTTGATGGAAATTAAGCCTGATTGGATTCACCTGAACAGTGTTTATTCGAAGCACTTTACGTTGGTCCCCTTGCGTGCGGCTCGGAAACTGGACTCCACGAGGATCGCATTGGCACCTCGTGGAATGCTAGGGGTTGCTGCCTTGAGTTTGAAGCCGCTGAAAAAACGCGTTTTCTTGGCGTATGCTCGGGCGATTGGTTTGTTTCGAAATGTCCGTTGGCATGCGTCGACATCTGCCGAACGTGATGAGGTCCTCGGACAGTTTATGGGCGCGGATTGTCGGATTGCACAGAACATTCCAAGCGGGGTCGTCCCCAACAACGTAACCCGCAACCAATCGCAGTGGCGAGTTGTTTCGATTGGTCGGATTCATCGGGTTAAGAACCTGCACTTTGGATTGGAAGCTCTCCTCAATGTCACGAGTGCTCGTCCGATCAAAATGACCTTCATCGGCCCCGTCGAGGACAAGGAATACCAGGAGGAGTTGATGGCGATGGCGAAGAACCAAGACCGTGTTGACGTGGAGTTTTTGGGAGGAATGCCCCCAACGGCATTGGGTCCTTACTGGCAGCAATCGCACTACTTGTTGTCGTCAACGACCCAAGAAAATTTCGGACATTCCATCGTGGAGGCCTGGGCCAATGGCTGCCCTGTTTTGATCAGTGATCGCACACCTTGGCGTGAACTCGAGTCAAAAGGCATTGGATGGGATTGGCCATTGGAACGCGCCACTTGGTTGCACGGATTGGAGGTCGCGCTGAATGTAGATGCAATGGAATGGCAGCGGTTGTCCGAAAATGCGCGGTCATTTTTTGATGCGGAAGTCCGCAATCCAGATGTCGAAGAAGCCAACCTCAATCTCTTTCAACCATGAACCGCATTCAAGCCCTTTTCGGCATTCGATGGCCCATCATTCAAGCGGGAATGATTTGGTGTAGCGGCTGGGAATTGGCCAGCGCTGTTTCCAACGCAGGCGGATTGGGCATCATTGGAGCGGGGTCCATGTATCCAGAGGTCTTGCGAGACCAGATTTTAAAATGCCAAGCGGCAACGGATCGGCCATTTGCTGTGAACGTACCATTGATTTACCCCTCGGTAGAAGAGCACATGCAGACGATCATGGAGCTGGGTGTCCCCATTGTTTTTAGCAGTGCGGGAAACCCTTCAAAATGGACTCCGTCACTCCAAGCGAAGGGCATCCGTGTGGTTCATGTCGTTAGCAGCGTCAAGTTTGCTTTGAAAGCCGAAGCGGCAGGAGTGGATGCGGTGGTCGCAGAAGGCTTTGAGGCAGGCGGTCACAACGGAAGAGAGGAAACAACGACGCTGTGTTTGGTTCCTGCTGTTGTCGATGCGGTTAAGATTCCGGTGATCGCAGCCGGTGGAATTCATGACGGCCGAACGACGCTGGCAGCGTTTGCCTTGGGGGCAGAAGGAGTGCAGATAGGCAGTCGCTTTGTAGCGACCTCCGAATCGTCAGCACATCGAGCCTTCAAAGACCGCATCGTGGATGCCACAGAAGGAGAAACGCTATTGCGACTCAAAGACTTGACTCCGGTGCGTTTATTGGATAACCCTTTTGCACAGCAGGTCGCTGCCGCTGAAGACGCTGGCGTTGGCGAGGATGCCTTGCGCGAACTGCTCGGGCGAGGGCGCGCTAAAAAAGGCATGTTCGAAGGGGACTTAATCGAAGGGGAACTTGAAATTGGGCAGGTCAGTGGTCAAATCAATCAGATCCAACCGGCTTCGGCCATTGTGGAGGAGCTGGTGTTGGCCTATCAGAGCCTGACAACCGGCATGGTAGATCCACATTTCCAATGGTGAGCGAAGCGGTGAGCGATCCCATTTTATTTTATGACGGAGTGTGTGGTTTGTGCAGCCGAGCAGTGCAGCAGTGCCTGACGTGGGGAGATGAGACCAGTGGCTTGCATTTTGCACCTCTGCAAGGAGAAACGGCTGCCAAATTGCTGCCAGTTGAATTGCGTACTCCACCGTTGCAGTCTTTGGTGGTATATGCAGAAGGAGAAGCCTGTACCGAAGTGGAGGCTTTGAGTCGACTCGGGAAAACGTTGCAAGCACCTTACAAGCAACTCACCCAGCTGGCTTGCTCGTCTGTTTTGAAGCCGCTGACCCGATGGACTTACCGGCGCATCGCAGCCAACCGTCACCGGATTTTTTCAGATCGCTGCGTGGTAGGAACGGGCGCCCGTTTTTTGAATTAAAACAATCAGGAATCCGACTGCGTGAAGAGGTGGTTCGGTCTGACTGGACAGATTTCAGGTCGAGTTAAGTTTTATTTAGTTTGGTTTGTCTGATTCCTTCGGCCTGCTTGTAAACGCTCATTGGTGGCCGTTTGCCCAATGAGGAATGATCTCGCCTGTCGTTATAGTAGGCAATGAATTCCATGCACATTCTAAAAGTGTTAGCGGCTGTTTGGGGCACCTCGATGTAGAGCTTTTCGTATTGGATGGTTCGGAAGAATCGCTCCACAATCACGTTGTCTATGGCCCGACCCTTTCCGTCCATTGACATGCGCACCGTTTCCAATCCTTTGACAAAGGAGACGTATTCGTCAGAGGTAAACTGCGCTCCCTGGTCCGAGTTGAGAATCTCAGGCTTGCCTTAGCGGTCCACTGTGTCTGATAGCGTTTCAACCACCCAGGCCGCTTCCATGGTATTGGAGAGGCTCCATCCTAGGACGCACCGTGTTTTCCAGTCGATGATTACCAGCAGGTACACGTATCCTCGGTTCAGTGGCATGTAGCTGATGTCCAGCGCCCAGACCTGATTGGGGCGCTGGATTTTCAGCTTCCGAAGCAAGTACGGCGCCTTGTACTTCGCCGGATCACAGACAGTTGTGCGGGGCCAACAGTAAATCGTTTTCATGCGCATCATCTGCATCAGGCGGCGCGTGCGGCCCCGGCCCGCGTTGAATCCAGACTTGTTCAATTCGTCGCTCATCCTTCGGGTTCTTCGCGTGGGATCCTCAGCATAAAGCTCGTCCAGTTTGCGCGTCATCGGCAGCTCATCTGCTGAAAGAGGCGCCACACGGCAGTAGAACGTCGACCGCTCAAGCCCCATCAACTCGCACTGGCGGATTACGCTGAGCTCAGGGCTAGGACGCTCGATAAGCGACCGCTTTTCTGAAGTACGCATCACCCGAGCTTTTTTTTAGGCAATCGTTATCCATCGTCAGACGACCGCTCTTCTTAAAGGTCGCTTCTCGCTCAGCCTCTAGCTCTTCGATGCGCTGGCCCTTCTTTCTATCGCCCTCAAATACAGAAGCGCTGTATTCCAGAAACTCGCGTTTCCATATGCTGACCTGAGATGGGTGGACCTCGAACTCAGCAGCAAGTTCTCAAACCGTTTTGCGCTCCTTGAGCGCCTCAATCGCAACCTTCGCCTTGAAGGCTGCGGATAATTTTCTCCGTTGTTTGTTCAGCTGACTGGGGAATTAAGAAACCGATCATCTCCTGTCCAGTTTTTTCAGAGCACCTCCGTGAAGTGCTGTATGATGCTCTTCGCCACCTTGAGATTCACGACTTCCAGAAGTTGAATTTCAGTTGCTTGACGAATCGCGATAACCGTTTTAAAATGCGCCATCAGCTTGTGGCGGGTTACGCTGCCAATGCCTTTGATGTCGTCTAGCTCTGAATGCAATGCAGCCTTGCTGCGTCGATCGCGGTGGTGTGCAAGTGAAAACCGGTGTGCTTCGTTGCGCAAGTGCTGTATGAGCTTCAGTGTAGAAGACCGCTTATCAATGAACAGCGGCAGGCTATCGCCCGGGAAGAAAATTTCCTCAAGGCGTTTGGCAATGCCGATGATGGCAATTTCTCCGCGCAATCCCAATTCCTCTAGGGCCTCCATCGCATGAGACAACTGTCCCTTTCCCCCATCGATGATGATCAACTGAGGCAAGGATTCCCCTTCCTCTGATAAGCGCTTGTAACGTCGGTAGACGACCTCTCGCATCGATGCAAAATCGTCAGGTCCTGTCACTGTCTTGATGTTGAACTTTCGGTAGTCGGACTTGGCGGGCTTTCCATTTTTGAAGACAACACAGGCCGATGCAGGATGTGTGCCCTGGATATTGCTGTTGTCAAAACATTCAATGTGAACGGGCAAAGATGTTAGACGAAGATCCTCTTGCATCGTCTCAAGAATCCGCTGCGTGGCGGCTTCAGGATTGGTTTGCTCCAATTGTTTCTGCCGGTCGCGCATGAAAAATTTAGCATTGCGTTCAGAAAGCTCAACCAACCGCAACTTGTCACCGCGTTGTGGCACATGGCACGTGACTTCGGGCAAAGCCAATTCGACGAGAAAGGGCGTGTAAATGGTCCGTGATTGGCTTCCAAATCGGTCGCGCATTTGTACAATCGCGGCCTCGAGCACCTCCTTGTTTTCCTCTCCAAGCCTTCTTTTTACTTCGGCCGTATGACCTTGAATGATGGAGCCGTTTTGCACCTTGAGAAAGTTGACATAGGCGCAACGAGCATCTTGGACCACCGTGAAGACCTCTACATCGGTGATGGTCGGATGAACAATGGTGTTTTTAGCTTGATATTTTCGAACGGACTGCAGGCGCAACTTGAACCGCTCAGCCTCTTCAAAGGCAAGGGATTCCGCAGCGGATTTCATTTGTCCTTCCAACAGGCGCACGACTTCGGTTAAATTGCCTCGAAGTAGATAACGGATGGCATCGATGCTCTTTTCATAATCATCCGCTTGCTGGTGTCCAACGCAAGGGCCCAAGCAGTTGCCGATGTGATACTCCAGGCACACCCTGAACTTATCGTTTTTGATGTTGCTTTCAGTCAAGGATAGCGCGCACGTCCTAATGGGATAGAGCTTTCGGCACAACTCCAACACGGTGTGCATCGTTTTCACACTGGGAAAAGGTCCGAAGTACTCACTACCATCACGGATGAATTGACGCGTGGCAAAGACCCTCGGAAACGGCTCTTTCTTGATGACAATGAAGGGGTAGGTCTTGTCGTCTTTGAGCTGGATGTTGTAGATCGGCTTGTGCTCTTTGATCAGGCTATTTTCCAACAGCAGGGCATCGGCTTCTGTGGGCGTAATGAGCCACTGGACGTCAGCGATTTTTGAAACCAATAGCCGGGTCTTCCCGTTTTCGTGCTGCTGCTTGGTGAAATAACTCGTGACGCGCTTCTTTAAATCCTTGGCCTTCCCAACGTACAGAAGTTTGCCCTCGCTATCGAAGTGCTGGTAAACACCCGGCTCATGGGGAAGCCGATCAAGAATCTGCTGGATGTGTTTAGAACGTGCCATGTGAGTTGCGAATTTCGGGCGGATTCTCCAACTAAATTTGAAACATGGAATTCGTAACGGGTGGGACAGGATTGGTAGGGCGTTATTTGGTTGCCGAGCTCCTGTCGGAAGGCCGAACGGTCCGTCTGATGTGTCGACCATCGTCGAATCGAAAGGCGCTCCTGGATTTCTTGGCGAGCCGTGGATTGAATGATCAAAAACTAGAGTGGTGCGAGGGGGATTTGAGGGATGGGTCTTTTCTGGAAGATGCGATCAAGGGCTGCTCTCGTGTTTACCATTTGGCAGCGGTGGTGTCTTTTCACCCCAAGGATGAAGAACTTATGATGCAAATCAATCGCGATGCAACGGAGGTGCTGGTCAATGCCATGCTGCATGTGGGGGTGTCTGAATTGGTTCATATGAGCTCTGTATCGGCTTTGGGCCGAGTGGAAGGAGAATCCGTGCACGAGGATGTCCCTTTCGAGAATGGACCGGACGTCACGCCCTATGCAAAAAGCAAATTTGAATCGGAGTTGCAGGTTTGGCGAGGTCAGGAAGAAGGGCTGAATGTTTTAACGGTCAATCCAACAGTGATCCTTGGTGCTGGAGATTTTGAGCGCAGTTCTTCTGCGTTGTTTTCCATGGTGCATCAGGGCTTGAAGTGGTACCCAACAGGATCCAACGGGTTCGTTGCGGCAAAGGACGTAGCAAGGGCCTGTGTGCTGCTGGCGGACCATGGGTGTTGGGGAAAGAGGTACTTGTTGAATGCAGAAAACCGTTCTTATCAATCTGTATTTGATCAAATGGCACTTGAATTCAACCGCCCAAGTCCTGCGCGTCCTGTCAAAACATGGATGATGGGACTGGCATGGCGTTTGTCCATGATGTGGGAGCGTGTGACGGGAAAGCGCTCACGAGTGACAAAGGACTCCGTTGTCAATACCCATCGAAACCATCGCTATGAAACCAATCGATTGGAACAAACATTATCGGAACAAGGGGTGATTTGGCACTATCAACAAGTCAATGAGACCATCCATGAAACAGCGAAGGCATTTTTGGAGCAGCTGAGCCCCCGCTAACGTTGACGCCGTTCCGATGTGGAATCGGATTCAGATTGGATGGAAATGCGCTCCATGGCGGTCAGCCCTTCAGCGGCTTCTTGCAGCAGATTGTCCATCTCTGAGGGATGTTCATACCACCATCGGTAACTCTGAAGAAATCGTTCTTCTGTGATTTCAAATCGCTGAAAAAGCTCAGCATAATGACTTTTCAGGAGCATGTCTTCGTCGTCATTGCGAAGCAAGCGCTGTTTGAAGACGCCTTCAATCAATTGCACCTCTGTGAGCATCAATAAAAAGGTGTCTCGTGAAACGATTTCATCAGGAGATTCGACTCCTGATTGTCTCGAAGAAGAGCAGGCGCTCATCGCAACGAGCAGCATCATTAGCATGAGTCGACTCATCGTGCAAAAGTGAGCCGCTGGCCGGCATGGTTGCCTTGTGAAGTTTGGACGGAATGCCCATCAAAAACATGGGTGCCATTGACCCAAGTTCCTTTGACACGTGACCGAAACGCTGTTCCTTCAAAGGGAGACCAACCGCATTTGTAAAGCAAATCACGGCGCTCAACCGTCCAAATGGCGTTGGGGTGAACCAAGGTTAAATCCGCTTGATACCCGGGACGAATGTATCCTCGATCTGGAATGTCAAAGACTGTCGCCACCCGGTGGGCCATGAGGTTGGCCACTTCATGAATGGGTAAAACACCTTGATGGACTAATTCAAGCATGGCAACCAAGGCATGCTGAACCAAAGGGCCTCCTGAAGGCGCTTTGAAATACGATTGCTGCTTTTCTTCCAGCGTATGGGGTGCATGGTCTGTCGCGACGACGTCGATTCTGCCATCAAGCAAGCCTGCCCGTATTTCCGCTCGGTCGGCGGCTGTTTTGACCGCAGGATTCCACTTGATATGGGTTCCTTTTTGCTCATAATCTGAATCGGTAAACCACAGGTGGTGCACGCATGCTTCAGCGGTGATGCGCTTTTCAGATGTTGGGATGTCATTTCGGAAAAGGCTCACCTCCTTCGCGCTAGAAATGTGCAAAATATGCAGCCGTGTGTTCCATTTTTCGGCCAATTCTACGGCCATGGAGGAGCTGCGGTAGCACGCTTCGGCGTTGCGGATGATCGGGTGATGATGGATGGGGACGGCTTCACCAAATTGCCCACGTGCCAACTCGGTGTTGCGACGGATCGTTGCCTCATCTTCACAGTGGGTTGCCACAATCATAGGGCTTTCCTTGAAAACTCCTTCCAGGACTTCCCTGTTATCGACAAGCATATTGCCCGTTGAAGAGCCCATAAACACCTTAATTCCACACACCCGTTTGGGGTCAGTTTTGAGCACCTCGTCCAGATTGTCATTGGAAGCACCCATGAAAAACGAGTAATTCACAGCGCTCACCTCTGCGGCGCGTTCATACTTATCTTCTAAGAGCTGCTGCGTGAGCGCTTGAGGCACGGTGTTGGGCATTTCCATGAAGGATGTAATTCCTCCGGCTGCGGCGGCTGCAGATTCCGTTGCGATTTCGGCCTTGTGTGTCAATCCAGGTTCCCGAAAGTGTACTTGGTCATCGATGCATCCGGGCAACAACCAATGGTCCTTTGCGTCTACGATAATGGCGTTGTTAGAACCGGGGTGATTTGATAGGTCGCCTCCTACGGCTACAATGGTTCCATCCAATCCAGTTAGGACATCACCGACTTCACTGCGCCCTTCGTTGACGATGATTCCCTGCTTAAAAAGGGTCGGTTGCACAGACGTCATGACTTGCTGGGCGCGGCTTTTACGCGCCGAAGGCGCATTTGAAGAACACCAAGAAAAGCCTCCTTAAAAATACCCATGCTCATTTTGCTCGTTCCAAACTCACGGTCCGAGAAGGTGATGGGAACCTCTTGAATGCGAAATCCCAATTGTTTCGCATTGTACTTCATCTCAATTTGAAAGGCGTAGCCAATGAAGCGGATTTGTTTCAAGTCAATCGACTCTAAGACTTCGCGTCGATAGCACTTGAACCCCGCGGTGCTATCGCGCACCCCGAGCCACAAAATTGTGTTGACATAAACCGATGCGAAATAGCTCATTAAAATCCGTCCGATTGGCCAATTGCTCACACCACCCCCTTTGACATAGCGTGATCCGACAGCGACGTCAGCGCCATCAACACAAGCTTGACGAAGGCGAATTAAGTCTTTTGGATTGTGTGAGAAGTCACAGTCCATCTCATAGATTAAATCGTATTCCCGTTCAATTGCCCATTGAAAACCAGCGATATAGGCGGTTCCAAGGCCGAGTTTTCCGGCGCGTTGAAGCAGGTGAATTTGCGCTGGATGACGTTTTTGAAAAGACAAAACGGCATCAGCTGTTCCGTCTGGGGATCCATCGTCTACAATGAGAATGTGAAAGGGGGGCTCTAAAGCGACCGCTGTTTCCAGCATCCTTTCGATGTTCTCGATTTCATTGTAGGTAGGAATGATGACTAAGCTGCGCATCGATCGAATATTTAGGAGGACATGAGCAGTAAATTAATTTCTGCTTCTGTTAGATGTCTAAAGGTGCCTCGTGGGACGTTTTTCTTAGAGAGTGGACCGATCATCACACGATCAACCTTGTGAACTTTGTAACCGAAATGCTCGAACATCCGACGTGCAATGCGGCTTCTGCTGGACAAAATTTCCAGGCCAATTTGATGACGATCCTCTCCAACCACCTCGACTTGAGAAGCCTTCACGAAACCTTCATCCAGAACAAAACCAGCCTTCATTGCGTCCAAATGCGTTGAGCTCAACTTGTCTGATAGCACGACATGGTAGAGGCGTTTCATGCCACTCCGTGGATCATTGAGCCGAACGGCCAATGGCTCATCATTCGTGAATAGCATCAAGCCGGTGCTTTCGCGGTCCAACTTGTCGAGCGGCCGAATTTCTTCTTTGCAGGCTTTCTGGACCAACTCCATTACGCCGCGCCGTGCGTTAAAATCAGCAATTGAAGTCCCAAATCCCTTGGGTTTATTCAACAGGACGTAGCGCTTGGCATCGGGGCGAATGGACTCTCCGCCTACCTGGACGGTGTCGGTTGTTGCCACCTTGAAGCCCATGGAGGTCACAATCTCTCCGTTGACCATGACGGCACCGGACTCGATGAGGACATCGGCTTCCCGGCGCGAACAGATCCCGGCATTGGAGACAAAACGATTCAGCCGCATCGGCGCATTGCTATTGGGCAAGGGCTTTTTTGCAGAAGCAATCTTTTTGGTTCCACCAAAGGCGTGAGGGGGTTTACCCGTCTGCGGCTTGCCCGCTGTTCCGGGTCGGAATGTCTTGGTCACACCGGTCTTACGACCACCTGGCGTGGCTCTTTTCGTCGACTTCGATGGGCCTTTTGAACCGGTTGTTGAGGCTCGTCGGCCTGCGGAAGGAGTTTTCCTCATTATGACACAAAGATAACGGCTTCAGGGCAGTGAAATGAAAGCGTCTGGTATGTGCTGAATTCGCCAATCGGTGTGACCATATTCGACGCACAAAATATCGAATCGCACAGCCTTTGTCCCATTGCTTTGGCGCAGAATGTACTGATGCGCGGCTTTGATGATTCGTTCCTGTTTGCCAAGATCAACGGCTTCCAAGGCGCATTCGAAATAGCCTTTTTTTCGTGTTTTAACTTCAACGAAAACCCACTGATCGTCTGTGCAGACGATGAGGTCGATTTCGAATTTCTGGTGACGCCAGTTCCGAGCGACCAGCGTGTAACCCAAGGTTTTGAAATGCGCGGCTGCTAGGGTCTCGCCCCATCGGCCTCTTGCTGTGGTCGTCATCGACTTGTTCGTGTCTTTGTCTGCAATCATTGCGCAAATCAAATCCACGAACCACTTACTTTTGGAGCATGATTTTTCAAGGCATGATGGGGATTGACAAACGTGTGAAAGGAGTTTTTTCGCTGCTGATGTTTTGCGGCCTGGGTGTGATGGATGGGAATGCACAATCGCAGGAGGGTGATTGGTACATCACTTGGGGGTACAATCGCTCCATGTACACGACTTCCGATGTGCACATTTGGGGTACGGGTGAAGGTGGAGATTTTGATTTGACCCTCCATGACGCGCAGGCAAATGACATGCCCGAGCGATTTCAAACCAAAGTGTATTTTCATCCGGGGCTATTTACGATCCCGCAGTACAACGCCCGATTTGGAAAGAAAATATCAGATAAGTGGTGGTTTTCAGCAGGTTGGGATCACATGAAATACAAACTGAGCAAGCAATTTGTCAATGTATCGGGTTTTGCGAGCGCTGCTGACATGGGCATTGTTTCTCCAGAAAACCCGGTGTTGGAATATGACAATGAAGGCATTTATTGGAGCCCTGAATTCAACTTGGAGCACAGCGATGGGATGAACTTTGTTCGATTCAGCATGGAACGAGAGTGGTCCATTTGGGCTTCGAAACGCGCGCATGTTGCTCTGAGTGCGTTCGGTGCTGCCGGAGCGGGAATCGTGGTCTGCAGCACAGATTTCAGATGGGCTGATGAACGTCGAAAAAACGCCCAACACATCAGTGGATTGGGGTTGGGATTCCATTCAGGCCTGAGAATGCAGGTGCACCGTCGGTTTTTCGTGCAAACGACGGCCCATGTTGGCGGGGTGAGACTTCCTTGGATTCGAATTCAAGGCCCAGGGAGTGCCGGTGCGGAGCAAAGCATCGGCTATTTCGAAGGTGCCTTCGCCTTAGGATACCTGATTGGCGGCGATCATCGCAATGCAAAAAAAAGCTGCAATACCTGCCCTAAATGGGGGCGTTGAAGACGTGATGGTCAATACAGAACCAGTTGGGTTTCACCAATCTTGGTTGTGTCTTCAAGAATTGCAATGGTGTAAATGCCCTCAGGCAATGGGGCAAGCGGCATAAAGAATACACACGCTTCCAATCGCTCATTGGCATAGTCCAGTTGGCGGGAAGCGCTGACGAGCACGGCATCATCAGATGTAGTTTCAGATTGATTTCCAGGGAGGACCTCGCCCGTTTCTGTTGTGACCTGCAGATGCAGCAATTTATTCCCAGAAGGAGCGATTTGATTCTCCAACAAGGTGAAGCAGACCCTCACCATGTCCGTTCGCGCTGAACGGTTGGTTTCACGTTGTTTTCCATTGCTCAATATGCGAATACCAGAAGCACTGGATTCAGAAGCCTGTAAGGTCTGTCCTGTGCTAATAATCTCCTCCATGTTTTGCTGCCGCGTCACCAAATTGGCATTGCGCTCTTGGATTTCCTCCACACGCGCTCGCATCTGGTCATTCTCATCGATCAATGCCAAGTTGAGCTGGTTGAGAGAGTCTATGGTCACCACATATCCTTTCATGATCATGCGCAAGGACTCGGCTTCTTTTTTGGCACGAGAAAGCGACCAGTTGCCATTGCGGACTTGTTGAACGAGACCATCAATTTGGGCGCGCTGGTCGGCGATCTCAGCGATCATGAGCGCGTTTTCCGTGTCGAGCGTATCGTAACTGAAACGAAGCTTTTCTAAATCAAAAAGTACGTGTTCCTTTTCGAGTGAAAGTGCAGCAAGGTCGGATTCGCCCTGCTCGACATCTCCATTTCGCTCGTAAAGTTGGTAACCCAAAACGGCACAAGCTAAAGCGAGTGCCGTTGAGGTAATAATAAGAATGCGTTGAGAATCCATACCCTACAAAGGTGCAATTCTCAGGCCAAACTTTGAATCATTCGCCCTTACCAAATCCAAAGAATCCTCCAAAGGTCCGTCGAGCCTTACTTGGTTCGCTTGGTTCGCTTGGTTTGAAGACGGGCTTTTGTGGTTTGGAAGCGGTTGAGCCGCTTTGTTCCGGACGATTATCTTGACGCTTTGGTCGGTCTGAACCTCCGGCGCTTCCGCGACTATTTTCACGACGATCTCCAGAGCGTGCTGAGCGATCATCATTTCTGCGGTCGCCTTGTCGGCTGTCGGACCTTGCTGGTCCTCGGCCTCCACGTTCTTGATTTCCTCCGCGTGAAACGCGGTCATCGCTTCGACGCCCGTCTGAACGGCCATCACCTCGAGCCGTTTGTGGTTTGCGGTCTGCTGAACTGGTTGTTCGGCGGTCTGAACCGGATCGGTTGCCGGCGTTTCCACCGGGACGACCACCGCGGCTATCGGAACGATCGGAATCGGAGTTCCGAGATGAAGGGCCACGGCCGTTGCTATTCCCCCCGCGTCCACCGCCTTGAGGCCGGTCCCGCCGATTGTCAGAATTGCGGCCACGAGATCCATCATTGGATCGCGATTGACCTTGACCTGAACGCCCCGCTTTTTTCTTGGAAGTGGCACCCGTAATGGTGCTCACTGGGGGCATCTCGAGGTGCCACTCATGCGAAGCGTCAACAGGGAGCTCTCGTTGAATGAGGTTTTGAATGTCACGCAAGTACTTGCGTTCATCCGCTTCGTTGCAGAAACTGAGTGCCTTTCCGCTGGATCCTGCACGGCCGGTTCTTCCGATCCGGTGCACATACGATTCAGGAACGTTGGGCAATTCGAAGTTGATGACATGGCTCAACTCATCGACGTCAATTCCACGAGAAGCAATATCGGTCGCGACCAATACGCGAATCTTGCCTTTTTTGAATCCGTTCATGGCCCGGTCCCGCTGTGGCTGGCTTTTGTTGCCATGAATGGCTTCGGCTTGGATGCCTGAGACGCTCAAGTGCTTAGCGACCTTATCCGCACCGTATTTGGTTCGGGTAAAAACCAGGGCTGAATCTACATCGTCCTCCTTCAAAATGGCTACGAGCAAGTCGCGCTTATCGTTTTGACGGATGGAATAAATGGTTTGCTCGACTGTTTCTGCAGCGGAACTTTGGCGAGCAACTTCAATGCGCACAGGCGAACGAAGAATGTCACTGGAAAGCTTTACAATGTTCGGTGGCATGGTAGCCGAGAAGAACAACGTTTGGCGTTCGGTAGGAAGCATCGCGATGATCTTCCGAATGTCGTTGATGAATCCCATGTCCAACATGGTATCCGCTTCGTCAAGTACGAGGGTCGTGATATCACGCAGGTCCAAATGGCGTTGATTCACCAAATCCAATAAACGCCCTGGCGTTGCGACCACAATATCGACACCACGACGGAGCGCATCCACCTGTCGGTTTTGTGAAACACCACCAAAAATGGTTGTAGTTCGCAAACGAGTTTGGGTGCTGTAATCGTTGAGGTTAACGCCAATCTGTGTGGCCAACTCACGCGTCGGAGTCAAGATCAGGCCCCGAGGCTGTCGTCGACCACTTTGTGGCAACTCTTGTTGGATCAAATTGTGGATCATAGGAAGGGCAAACGCAGCGGTTTTACCGGTTCCTGTTTGAGCACATCCAAGCACATCTTGACCATTGATCACAACGGGTATGGCTTCTGCTTGAATAGGGGTGGGCTCGGAATATCCAAGCGGTTTGAGTGCGTCAAGCACTTCAGGGCATAGGCCCAGGTCAGTAAATAAACTCAAAAATGAAAGGAATCAATCCGCACAAAAACGTGTGCGGTAAACGTCCCAAGTCGAATTGATTGTTTGAAATTCGGGAGAGCCATTCGCTATCGTCCGATTGCGCGTTCAACTAGGGATAACGCGCCTGCGATGGTTTCAAAGGTTATGAACAACCTGACCTATTCGCTGTGCAAAGATGAGGCGGAATCTGCGAAAACAGCATTTTAATTTGCAATTGTGCGAAAACAACCGGATTAAACAGTTGATTTTAAGTGTTTTGGGTCAAGGTCTCACAACCAGATCCCGAGAGATGCGTTTTTCTCCTTGAGCGTCCCACAGTTCAGCTACCACAAAGGCTTGCCGTGGGCGGCCAATTTGAAGCATCCCGATGTTGTTATCCATCAAAGGACCTTCGAGGCGATTTCCATTGGGCGTGGCAAAATCCCACTTGGATGTGATTCCGCTCGAAGTCACGTCAAACAGGGTGTCGAGAGATGTATTCAATCCCTCTTCACGGGATTTCCAACCAGAGATTTCGCCATAGTGGACATCTCCAGAAATGAAAACAACAGGAACTTCGGGGCGTCCCATTTGACGATCGAGCGCATGGGATTTTTCGATCAATTGAGCCATTTTTTCTTGTTCATGCGGAAAGTTCCCCCAGCATTCATATCCATTCCACTCGATACCGAATTGGGTGGAAGATCCGATGATGCGAACGTCTGCTTTGACTTCGAATTGATCCTCTAACCAGGCCCATTGTTCGGTGCCTAGAAGCGTTGAATCCGCTGTGGTATGAGGAACATAGTCTGCGGCGTATCCAATGCCGTTGGTTCCTTGAAATGAAATGCCCGAAGCATGGATCAGTTCATCTCGAAAGGAACGGGTGTCGAGCAATAAGACATGGACGTCCTGACGTCCTCCGTCAAAAAGATAGCTCATATAGATCCCAGGTCGTGTTCTGCGCGGGGAGAATTCCGGCTCCTTCCAAAATGAAAGAAACGCCTCTTTGGATGCTTCGCGAAGCGGGTAATGACGGCCCGCATCATTCCAGCCATAATCGTGATCGTCCCACGTAGCGAGCATGCGGGTATGTTGGGCGAGTTCCTGAAAATCGTCGTGCCCCCCGAGCATCGCATAGTCTGAAATGAGCGTCTCAATGTTGCGGGTGTCGCCGTAGACATTGTCGCCAAGCCAAATGAAGAGATCGGCCTTTTGCTCCACAGCGACATGCAAAGCCGGCATGGGTGCATCCGGGTGGGAACAACTGCCGAAAGCAATGGTTTTGACCTCCTTACGAACGGTCAAATCGGCTTGTGGTTTTTGCTTGCGCTTTTGGATCACAATCGTCTGCTGCTCTTGACCGCAACGGGTCAAGAAAAAAAGACAACACAAGAAAAAGCATCCGTGCAACGAACGCATCTGCGTTAGGGAAAGGGGTGGAATCAATCGGCTAAAGAGAAACGAATCGGCAAGGCATATTTCACATTGACGGGCTTGCCGTTCTCAAGTCCAGGCGTGAAATGGGGCAAACTGCGAACCACTTCCATGGCGGCTTCATCCAAAGGCCCTAAACCTCGGAGAATTTTGACGTCGCTTACAACACCCTTGACGTTGACCACGAACTCAACCACGACCGTGCCTTCAAGACCTTTGTTTTGGGCTTCTTCGGGGTATATGAGTTCATTCATGATGTGCGTCATGATGCCATCGTTGGTGCAGGATTGTCTTTTTTCAGGCTCGACCGCATCCTCGCAACCGAGCAAAACGGGCATGACTTCAGCGCTTTTAACCGCAGAATTGTCCTCAGGGTATTGCAATCCAGTTTGAGCAAACGTGGAGACCGAGATGAGCATCAAGGACAATCCAAGAAGGAACGGGGAAGGGGGTGAAATTCTCATGTTGAAATGTAGGAAGTTTTCACTCAATAATCAGCCGAAATCGCTCCATTGATGGCGAGGGTGCCTCGAGAATATAAATGCCTGAAGGGATATCGGTGTCGATTTGAAGTGACTGCAAAGAGGCAGGCCAATGGGTTAATTGCCGTCCATTGATGTCCCACAATACCCACGTTTCCGACGGTGCGTATTCTGTTGCGACCTGATCGAGGTGCAGGAAATTTCCGGCTAAAACCGGATTCGGGTAGAGCTGTCCAGTTGCCACTTGATCGGGAGATTCGAGTGAAATATGGGTGGCGACTTCCTGCCAAAGTGATAACTGGATTTGTGAATCAACTTCCCCGTCGCTGGAGAGTTCTTCAAAACGACCTGCAACGATCAGTCCGCTCCAGTCAGGGTGGTAGACGCATTGAAATCCAGCCCATTCTCCTTCAGGAATGAGCAAAGGTTCGAGCGAAAGAATGGGTGGTGCCTCGTTCAATTCTTCGGAGTAGGAAACCAATGAGGGTGCGACAGCCCCTTCGACAAACCCAACGCCCATTGGCCATGGACCGGGTGTGTTCAGAAAACCACAACTCGTCCAAGGAGCGGCCGTCTCCGCAGTTTCCCACTGAAGGGGTGTGCCCGTGGCATCCAAGGTTAGCCCGTGCCAGCCCGTCGGCAAATCGCCACCACCATGCGAAACGACATTGAGTGAAATGATGCCGTCATTTTCAATTCGGAGATCCTGAGCCCAGTGGTTGACGCCAGGATTCAAATTCAGATGGACGATCCCCATCTCTCCAAAACTCGGATCCAACGAACCGTTCACGTCATGCTTGGACACGAGCACTTCGTAATGCGCCGCATTGGAATAGGCACCGGCCGCAATCCATCCGCCTTCTGTGGCCGCAGTGGCGGCATAGAATCCGCCGATTTCATGTCGGTTGAATGCCGGTCTTAGACCCAGGGTGTCCACAATTTCAGCGGCTCCAACATCCACCACAACACGTCCATTTGTACCGAACGACTCCACCCATTGCCCGGCTGAATCGAGCAAAGCTAGCGTGGGCATTTCCCGGTGGAAACAACAAGGGTCCAGCACCATCCCGCTCGCCAACCACGTGCCGTCAGATTTGTCCAGCCCATGCAATTCCTGAAAGGGACTCCCATAATAAATGGACAGCCAACCGGGTAAAGTGTCGGATCCAAAACTCGAATCAGGAGCGCCCTCGGAGTCCAACACCATGATTCCGCCAATGGATGTGAGGCTGCTGTCATGGGAACGCTGGTTGAGCGCGCACCACAGCCGATCCGATTCATCCGTAGCGAGGGCTTGAATTTGAGTGGGCCGTTCGAGGTCCTGCTCAAAGGGGAATAAAACATGCAGGTCGGCGTCTTCGTTGAGGCGCACGATGACCGGGTGTGACCCTCCTTCTTCGGCATACACCTGAACAGCCCCTGCAATGGCATTTTCACCCCAAGGACTCAACCCCCGAAGATCTTCCCATCCTGCGAGGTTGGCATGCGCCCATCCTTGGGACACCCAGGCCGTGTCTTGAACCCAAGGCGCAGTTTGAGCCCAGGCACTCCCGTTCACAAAACAAAAAACAAGAAAGCTCAACCGACGGATTTGCATGTTATTTCTCAATCAGAATTGGAGTGCGCATCCCGGTTGAACCAGCAATGTAATACGCGCCGGGCGCAAGATGTCCAAGCTCCCATTGGGATCCATGAGTTGAGGTCCAGTGGCTCACTATACGGCCTTGAGCGTCCAACAATTGACAGGCTTCGGGCAGCTGTTCTCCGCTCCACGTGATGGTCTGCTTGGCTGGGTTGGGAAACCATCTGCCCGCGCTTTCGGATGCATTCTCGGCGATGATTGAGTTGGAGTCGTAGGTTTCGACGGATTCATTGATCGAGACATTGGTGGCTGAGCCCCCTGGACCCGGAGGGCCTTGTCCAAAGTTATCTGTTGCAATGACGCCGTAATAAGAAGCGAAGAAATAGGGGAATGCCGGATTCCAGTTTTCATCGATCGTGGCGAAATACGCGTACGTGCCGTTGGGGTATTCCGGAGTGATACCGAACCGACCGTTGTGGACATCGAGGTGTCCTGAGTTTTCAATGAATTCGAAGTCTTCAATGTAGGCTCCCAAGACGGCCTCGACGGGCTCGGCACCAGGGGGAATTGCGGGTGTTACCAGGGCACCCACGTCAGGACCGTATTGGTTGGGGTCGAGGACGGTGCCGTCTGCGAGCTCATGCCGAACGGAGATGTTGCGCACGGCATAACTCGATTCCACGCGCACGAGTTCACCCGTTCCATCTTCATTGGCAAAAGCATATGGGCCATAAATGGGATAGCCATCAAACGCATAACCAAGGATGGGGCTGTGGCTGTTGGAATCGATGGTTAGCAATCCTTCACTGGGGTAATCCGAACAAACGGGATTGATGACATCTTGCGAATCGCTGAATGGATTGGGCATCAAGTGGTGATGGTATCGCCCCATCGCCGGATGGCCTTTGGCACAGTCGAAACCGGCCAACTCAAAAAAGCCCCCGTTTTGATGCCAAATGTTTTGGTTGTTGTAAGAGAATGCATCGAGGGCATTGAACGTCGGAACGCCATTGATCAAGACAGCGGTATGCCCCAGACCGGTTGCGGTTCCTCCCGCAGGGCCCTGCTCGGGTTGACGGGGAATGCGGAATAAATAAGCCGTTTCGGAGGCTTGTGAGGGGTTGCCATCATTGAACGGAGCCGTGGCATATCGGGGAACACCTGTGGAGGTGATGTAGACATTGTCCGCTGAAAACTGCACGAGCTGAACATCACATACGACCCCGTTGTCCGTCAATTGTCCGTTGTTCCAGAACTGCCCGTTGGCACCGTCCGTGTTGATTTGCCAAGCCTCCAACTCAGGTTGCGCGAACAAACCAATGGAAACCAGAACTGCGGACAATGAGAAGCCGATATTTTTCATAAGGAGAGGGTTGAACTGCAAAATTATAGGAATAAGACGCGCTTGGTCTTGAGGGGTTTAATTCCAGTCTTAAGGGCTTCGATTGTTGAAAACCATGGTTCATATGATTTGGTTTGGCCTCATACAAATGAGCTATAGGCGGGGTAATTTGCGTTGAAACAAAACCTTTTCTCATGAAAAAATATTTTACGCTGGCCTTGTGTGCTTTGGGCTTCCTGTCGATGCAGGCCCAAGAGCGTTACTTGGATGAAGTCTTTGAGTCTGTCGTCGTCACCACGGATGTGGTCTACGCGACCAACGTCACGGTATTGCCCGCTTTACAGGCCATGCCTCCCATGGCGCTGCCTCAGCTTATGGATGTATACGAGCCTGAAGGCGACACAGAAACCAACCGTCCATTGATCTTGGTTTTTCACACGGGCAACTTCCTTCCGAAGTACCTAAACGGATCCGCTCTTGGCGGCCGAACAGACAGCTCCGTTGTGGAGTTGTGCAATCGATTTGCGCGCATGGGCTATGTCACAGCTTCGGTTGACTATCGATTGGGATGGAACCCGTTGGCCGGAACGCAAGTTGAGCGAACCTATCAGTTGATCAATGCAGCGTACCGGGGTGTGCAGGATGCACGAACGGCCGTTCGATATTTCCGCATGAATGCGGCAGAGATGGGCAACGAGTTTGGAATTGACCCGGAGAAAGTCGCGTATTTCGGTGACGGAACAGGTGGGTATGTGTCGCTCGCGTCGGCCTCTATTACGGATTACAACGACA
>ERZ887851.562-NODE-562-length-36379-cov-19.077001_pt1 | contig 36379 bp, 30 predicted proteins | sample MGYA00521100_ERZ887851 | MGnify/ENA primary metagenome ERZ887851 (study PRJEB32303, sample SAMEA104408602) | aquatic metagenome | biome: Brackish water; feature: Pelagic; material: water | place: Baltic Sea | collected 2014-06-06T16:11:00 | depth 11,444 m ... | reverse complement strand
ACGCCAATTACTGGCCTCAGTTTAGACAGTCGCGAAGCCAAGCCTGGGGATCTATTTATCGCCCTAAAAGGCACTCAGACCGACGGTGCTCAATATATAGCTCAGGCCATAGGCCAAGGTGCTGTGGCAGTATTGATTGAAGCTGGAGAAGAGACTGCTGACCAAGCGCAGCTGTCAGTTCCAGTTATTGCAGTGCCTAAATTAAGTGAATTTGTCTCGGATATAGCTGGCGCATTCTACGGCCATCCATCACGCCAGATGGCGGTCACGGCGATCACCGGAACCAATGGCAAAACCACCTGCGCCCAGTTGCTGGCCAATCTCTTTGAGTTGCTCGGCGAGCCGGCGGGTTCTGTTGGCACTGTTGGTTACGGGACTGCTGGTAACGGAAAAGATGATGATCAATCAGTCGGTGATACAGATATTGGCGATCAAGTGTCCGCGCTAGAGCCAGATACCGAAGTCGCCGCCAGTGATATGTTAACCACACCAGATGCAGTGGCCATTCAGCGTATTCTTGCAGAACTCCGTGATTCGGGCTCTCGCCGAGTTGCGATTGAAGCCTCTTCTCACGGTCTGGTACAGCGACGTATTGCCGGGCTGCAGATTGATACTGCGATCTTTACCAATCTCTCACGCGATCACCTCGACTACCACGGCGACCTGAATAGCTATGCCGCGGCCAAATCACGACTGTTTGCCATGTCAGGACTCAAGCATGCGGTGATTAATCTGGATGACAATGTAGGTCGTCTGATTCTGGCTAATCTCGATCCCGCAGTGGATGGCATTACCTACAGCTTTGAAAATCACACTGCTGATATTCACTGTGATCGCATCGAGCTGGGTGCTTCTGCAATGACTGCTGAGCTGGTAACTCCCTGGGGTCGAGGACGACTCACCTCGCAGCTACTGGGTAAATTCAATCTTGCTAATCTCCTCGCCGTTATCGGCGCAGCGGGTATGCAGGGCTTTAAGATAGATGAGATGCTTGGTGCGGCCGCCAAATTAACCGCCGTACCCGGACGCATGGAGATCGTTGACCCTAGCGCTCGTCCACTAGTGGTAGTGGATTATGCCCACACGCCCGATGCCCTAGACAAAGCACTGCGTACTCTGCGTCTGCAATGTAGCGGCAAACTGTGGGTGGTGTTTGGCTGTGGCGGTGATCGCGATAAGGGCAAGCGCGCCGAAATGGGTCGCGTCGCCGACCAGCTCGCTGACCATATAGTGGTCACCAGCGACAATCCGCGCAGCGAGCCGCCGGAACAAATTATTCACCAGGTTCTTCTGGGCATCAGCCGCAAAGTTGTTGCGGTAGCGGATCGCAGGGACGCCATCCGCGCTGCAATCAATGCAGCTGCAGCCGACGATATTGTTTTGATCGCCGGTAAGGGCCACGAGGCCTACCAGATAGTCGCTGCCAAAAGATTGCCCTTTAGCGATCTGGCAGAGGCACGTTTAGCGCTGCGTCAGAAGAGGGAGGCTGAGGTTATATGATTAACTCACTGCGCCTCACTGATGCTGCGATCCGCTTTGGCGGAACTCTTCTCAACCCAGACTGCGAGTTTGACACTGTCTCGATCGACAGCCGCAATATTGCCGACGGTGATCTGTTTGTGGCACTGATTGGCGAGCGCCTCGATGGCCATCAATTTCTCGCCGACGTTGCAGACCGAGCCAGTGGCCTAGTGGTCTCCAGTGCGGATACAGATCTGCCGCTACCCCAGTGGGTCGTTGCAGACACCACAGTAGCCCTAGGTCAGCTGGCGCAGCTGCAGCGGGAAGCCTTTAGCGGCAAGGTTATTGCGGTTACCGGCAGTACAGGCAAGACCTCAGTTAAAGATTTAATAAGTTCGATTCTCGGCGGCCTAGGCACTGTCCACGCCACCAAGGGCAACTTTAACAATCATATTGGCGTGCCCCTAACATTGCTCGATATGCATCAGGACGGTGACTTTGCGGTGCTTGAAATGGGAGCCAGCGCTGCCAGCGAAATCAGCTATCTGTGTTCCATTGCCAAGCCCCATATTAGCCTCATCAACAATGTCCAGAGCGCCCATTTGGAAGGCTTTGGCAGTGTTGAAGGTATTGCTGCCGCCAAAGGCGAAATCTACAGCGGTCTAGATGCTGCTGGCACGGCCATTTTAAATCTCGATCAAAGTTGGCAAGCCGGTTGGATGGAGCTGATTGGCGACCGCGACTGCATTACCTTTTCTGTGGAAGACGATTGTGCCGATGTCAGCGCCAGCGATATTCAGCTGCTTGAGAGCGGCTGCTGCCGATTCACCCTGCATCTGTTCGGCGAGACCTCTCTAGAGAGTCAGGTGGTCAACCTGGCTATTCCCGGTCATCACTCAGTGAGCAATGCCCTCGCAGCCGCCGCCTGTGCCATGGCTGCCGGCGCCAGCATCGAGCAGATTGTCACCGGCCTCGAGGCAGCTCAGTCTCCAGCTCGCCGTTTGCAAGTTAAGCCCCTAGCTCAGGGCGGCCAGATTATTGATGACAGTTATAACGCCAGCCCGGAATCGGTGCGTGCAGCCATCGACGTGCTGGCTAGCCGTCCCGGTTATCGAGTCATGGTATTCGGGGATATGGCTGAGTTAGGTGCGGATGCACAACAGCTGCACCGTGAGGTCGGCGCCTACGCCCTGAGTGCTGGCATCGACCAGCTCTATACCTTGGGCAGCTTGAGTGCCGGCGCCAGTGACGCATTTAAGGGTCAGCATTTTAGCGATCTAGAGAGTCTACAAGCACCACTGTTTAACGAGATTGAACGCAGTGACCTGAGCCTATTGGTCAAGGGATCGCGCAGTTCAAAAATGGATTTAATAGTTGATATGTTAGTGACGGGGAAATCCTAATGTTGGTATGGCTAGCTGAATATTTGAGTCAATTCTATAGCCCGTTCTCAGCGGTGAAATATCTCACCCTGCGCGGAATTTTTTCGGTGATTACAGCGCTGACAATCTGCTGGGTGCTGGGGCCGCGAATGATCGCTCTGCTCAACAGCCTGCAGATGGGTCAGGCAATTCGCAGTGATGGGCCTCAGAGTCATCTGAGCAAAGCGGGTACGCCGACTATGGGCGGTGCGCTGATCCTCATGGCGATGTTTATCAGTACGCTGCTTTGGTCAAATCTGGAAAATGTCTATGTTTGGGTGGTTTTGGCGACGACCTTTAGCTTCGGTCTGATTGGCTGGGTTGATGATTACCGCAAAGTGGTACACAAAAATCCTCGCGGCCTGCCGGCACGCTGGAAATATTTTTGGCAGTCCCTCTGCGGTCTGGCAGCAGCGCTGTTTTTATTCTCTCATGCCCAGTCAGCGGCAGAGCTGGATCTGATTGTGCCGTTCTTTAAAAATGTTGCGATCAATCTGGGGCCCTTTTATATCCTCTTCACTTATTTTGTGATCGTCGGCACCAGCAATGCGGTGAACCTTACCGATGGCCTCGATGGCCTGGCCATACTGCCCACTGTTTTGGTTGCCGGCGCCCTTGGCATCATGGCCTATTTAACTGGCAATTATCAGTTTGCCTCATACCTGCATATTCCCTATATCAGCGGTGCAGGCGAGCTACTTATTTTCACCGGCGCACTCTGTGGTGCCGGCCTCGGTTTTCTGTGGTTTAACACCTATCCCGCCATGGTCTTTATGGGTGACGTAGGTTCCCTGGCACTGGGCGCGGCGCTGGGTGTGATCGCGGTGATTATCCGCCAGGAAGTGGTGCTGGCCATTATGGGCGGTGTATTTGTCATTGAGACTCTGTCGGTTATTTTGCAGGTGGCCTCATTTAAGCTCACCGGCAAGCGTATTTTTCGAATGGCACCACTGCACCACCACTACGAATTAAAAGGTTGGCCTGAGCCGCGAGTAATTGTGCGGTTTTGGATTATTACCGTAGTCCTAGTGCTGGTTGGTTTGGCCACATTAAAACTTAGATAAAGAGAGAGCAGAGTTACAAAGATGACAGACATGATTGCCACTAATCGCAACACCGCTATCCTTGGCCTAGGCGCCACGGGACTGTCGGTTGCCCGATTTTTGTCGTCGATCGGAAAGTCCTTTGTCTTTGCCGACAGTCGGGTTGCGCCGCCGCGCCTCGCCGACGTTCGAGAGTCCTATCCAGATGTGCCGGTGGTCTTGGGGCCCTTTGAAGCTGATCTACTATTGGGTTTTGATAGCGTTATTGTCAGTCCCGGTATTTCTCTACAAGAGCCAGCGCTGGTTGCCGCACAACAGCAAAACGTTAAATTGCTCGGTGATGTGGAGCTATTTTTGGATCACGCCAAGGCGCCGGTTATTTTGATTACCGGCTCCAATGGCAAGAGCACAGTGACCAAGCTAGTTGGTGAAATGGCCGAGGCCAGTGGCCTAAAGGTCGGCGTCGGCGGCAATCTCGGCACTCCTATGCTGGATCTGCTGGATGAGGAGAACCAACTCTATGTGATTGAGCTGTCGAGCTTTCAGTTGGAACTGGTGACCGATACCCGCGGTGCCATCTCGACAATCTTAAATATTAGTCCCGACCATATGGATCGCTACGCTGGCCTGCAGCAATACCATGCCGCCAAGCACCGCATCTTTCGCGGCGCCAGTCAGGTGATATACAACCGTCAGGATCCGTTGACCAACCCACTGTTATCAGTGGCGGTGAAAATCTGTAATTTTGGTTTAAACCATCCCGATCTGGCTGGCTATGGTCTGCTAGACGAGGACGGCGAAACTTGGCTGGCCCATGGCTTAAAGCCGCTGATGCCCAGTGCCGAGCTGGCGATCAAAGGCCGTCATAATATTGCCAATGCACTGGCTGCACTGGCACTGGGCCAGGCCGCTGGTCTGGATATGGCCGCCATGCTGCAGACCCTGAAAACATTTAAGGGTCTGCCTCATCGCTGTGAATATGTCGCCACTCTTGACGGTGTGACCTATATAGACGATTCCAAAGGCACCAACATTGGTGCCACCGTCGCCGCTCTCGATGGTTTTGGTGAGACTGACCGAGCCAATCTTATTTTGATCGCCGGTGGTCAGGGCAAGGGCCAGAACTTTAATGAGCTCAAAGCACCCCTAAGCAAATTTGTTAAATTGCTTGCGCTGTTTGGTGAAGATGCCCAGCCGATTGCTGAGACTCTCGCCGGCACAACCCAAATAGAAACCTTAGATTCACTGCAGAGTGCGGTTGAGTTTGCCCGCGCCGCTGCTCAGCCAGGCGATATAGTGCTGTTGTCTCCAGCCTGCGCTAGCTTCGATATGTTCTCCGGTTTTGAACAGCGCGGCCGCTGTTTTCAACAGGCAGTAACGGCGGTGGCAGCATGAATATGACACTGCCACTTAACTTCTCTGGGTCAGAGCGCAGCAGCTGGCGCATCGACAGTCTGCTATTGCTGGCTGTGCTGGCGCTGATGTCTGTGGGTTTAACCATGGTTGCCTCGGCTTCGTTTAGTTATGCCGAGCACAACTTTAACAATGAATTTTATTTTGTGAAGCGTCACGCCATCTACGTCTTTATCGCCCTCAGCGCTATGGCAGTGACCTTCTTTACCCCGCCCAGTGTTTGGTCACAGTACAGCCGGTTGTGGATGTTGCTGGCGATCCTGCTGCTGATTATTGTTTTGATCCCGGGTATCGGCCGTGAAGTGAACGGCAGCCGCCGCTGGTTAAGCCTGGCAGGCCTTACCCTGCAGGTTTCGGAGTTGGCGAAAGTGGCCACAGTAGTGTTTATGGCAAGTTATTTTGCCAATAGCCGCGAAGGCTTCGGTGACGATTGGCGCGACTGGGCCAAGCCTCTGGGGGTACTTATGCTGCCTCTGTTGCTGCTGCTGATGGAGCCAGATTTTGGCTCATTGGTGGTGCTCTCCTGCACCTTTATGGCGATGTTATTTTTAACCGCGATTAAATTATGGCACTACCTGGGTCTGGTCTTCGCTGGCTCCTCATTACTGGTGTTGTTTGCCGAAGCAGCCCCTTATCGCATGGCGCGTTTAAGCAGTTTCCTGGATCCCTGGTCCGATCAGTTTAATTCTGGCTATCAGCTTACTCAGTCATTGATCGCCTTTGGCCGCGGTGAATGGTTTGGTGTTGGGCTCGGCCAGTCGGTGCAGAAAATGCTCTACCTTCCAGAAGCCCACACCGACTTTGTATTCGCTATTTTTGCCGAAGAATTTGGTTTTATCGGTGTGCTCTGCCTGTTGGGTCTGTATGTGTTGCTAGTGTGGCGCATCTTTAGCCTCAGCAAGAAGGCAGTGGCCCAGGAATACTGGTACGGCGTCTTTGTACTAATCGGCTTTGGCTGTCTGATTAGCGGCCAGACACTGATTAATCTCGGCGTAAATGCCGGCTTCTTGCCCACCAAAGGTCTGACCTTGCCCTTTGTCAGTTACGGCGGCAGCAGCCTGATGGTGACCTGCGCCATGGTCGGCATGATGCTGCGCATAGGTCATGAGTTGCACCCGGATACACAGGTTGTCAGGAGGGTGCGCCGTGTTCGCTAATACCAGCATTTTATCTACAGCCACTTCATCAGAGAGCTGTCGCGTCATGATTATGGCTGGAGGCACTGGCGGACACGTATTCCCTGCCTTGGCCGTCGCCGATCAGCTGCGTGCCGCCAATGTGACAGTAGCCTGGCTCGGCACTCAACGGGGTATCGAATCAGACCTGGTTCCCGCCGCAGGCATTGCCTTGAGCTGCATAGATATTGAAGGTATTCGCGGCCGCGGAATTAGCGCCCTATTAAAAGCACCTCTATTGCTGTGGCGTTCAATCCGCCAGGCATGGACTGTGCTCAGTGATTTTCAGCCACAAGTGGTTCTGGGTATGGGTGGTTTTGCCTCCGGCCCCGGTGCTGTGGCAGCTCGCTTAAAAGGTATTCCAATCGTTATACATGAACAAAATTCTGTTGCTGGCACGACCAATAAATTGGTCTCGCGAATTGCTCGGCGAGTGATGCAAGGCTTCCCCGGCGCTCTGGCCAATGGCGAGTGGTGCGGCAACCCAGTGCGTCCTGAGATCGCCAATTTGGCAGCTCCAGAGCAGCGTCTAACTGGCCGTGACGGTGTGCCGCGCCTGCTAGTGTTGGGCGGCAGTCGCGGCGCTTTAGCGATCAATAAGATGCTGCCCGCAGCGCTGGCCTTAATCGCCCCGGATCAACGTCCACAGGTTCGTCATCAAACTGGCAAGCTGCACTGCGCCGAGACTCAGGCGCTCTATGCTGCCGCCGATGTCAGCGCCGAAGTAGTTCCCTTTATTGAGCAGATGGATGAGGCCTATGGTTGGGCTGATTTCGCTATCTGTCGCGCCGGCGCCCTAACCGTGGCGGAGCTCACTAGCGCTGGCCTAGGTGCACTGCTAATTCCCTTTCCCTTTGCCATTGATGATCACCAAACGGTTAATGGCCAACTGCTGGTTGAGCAGGGTGCTGCGTTGATGATCGCTCAGAGCGATTTAACTGCCGCCTTGCTGGCTGAGCAAATTACTGCCCTCTGCGCAGATAACGAACGCCGCCTGCGGATGGCAGTCAATGCTCGCCAGCTGGCCAAAACCGGTGCCGCGGAACGTGTCGCAGATGTCTGTCTGGAGGTGGCTCATGCCTGATCTAACTAACTTTCAGCCACCGGAAATGCGCCGTATCAAGCGTATTCATTTTGTCGGTATTGGCGGCAGTGGTATGTGTGGTATCGCCGAAGTCCTGCTCAATCAGGGTTATGAAATTTCCGGTTCTGATATTAGTCAGGGTCCCAGTATTCGTCGTCTGCAAGCTGCGGGCGCAACAGTGTTTATCGGCCACAGTGAAGCCAATATAGTCGGCGCTAATGTAGTGGTGAAATCCTCTGCAGTCACCGTTGAAAATACCGAGATTGCCGCGGCACATGCCCAGGGCATTCCGGTTGTACGCCGCGCTGAGATGCTCGCCGAACTGATGCGCTATCGTCACGGTATTGCAATTGCCGGTACCCATGGCAAGACCACAACCACCAGTTTGATCACGGCGATTTTGGCTGCAGATGGTCGCGATCCGACCTTTGTAGTCGGTGGTCGGGTTAATAGTGCCGGCACCAATGCCAAGCTTGGTGGCAGTCGTTATCTGGTGGCTGAAGCGGATGAGAGCGATGCCTCTTTCCTGCATCTGCAGCCCATGGTCGCGGTAGTGACCAATATTGAAGCGGATCATATGGAAACCTATGATTTTGATTTCAGTCGCCTGACCAAGACCTACATAGAGTTTTTACACAACCTGCCTTTTTACGGCTTGGCTGTGATGTGCGTAGACGATCCCGTGATTCGTGATTTGTTGGTGGACGTGGCGCGACCCATGTTGACCTATGGCTTTAGCGATGATGCGACTTACCGTATTCGCGATTTGAGCGTCGAGCAGGGCCGTTCAAAGTTTGTTGTCGAGCGTCCAGATGGGCTCACAAACCTTGAAGTCAGCCTCAATATGCCCGGTCGCCACAACGCCTTAAATGCAGCGGCAGCTATAGCAGTGGCCAGCGATGAAGGTATTTCGGACCGCGCCATTATTGAGGGCCTGCGCAGCTTCTCCGGTGTCGGGCGACGCTTTGAAATTTATGGCGACTACCAGCTGGAAAGCGGTGGCAGCGCCATGTTGGTGGATGACTATGGTCATCACCCCACAGAGCTTAAAGCCACTATAGATGCAGTGCGCGGCGGCTGGCCTGACAAGCGTCTGGTAATGATTTTTCAGCCCCATCGCTACACCCGCACCCGTGACTTATACGAAGACTTTGTCAAAGTGCTAGCCGAGGTGGATGTGCTGATTCTATTGGCTGTGTACCCAGCGGGCGAAGAGTCGATCGCCGGTGCGACCAGCAAAAACTTGTCTGGCAGTATTCGCCAGCGCGGCACTGTGGATCCGATCTATGCCGAGGCCATCGAAGAGATTCCTGCGCTGCTGCAGGGGCTGGTTCAAGGCAATGATTTAGTGATTACTCAGGGTGCTGGCAGCGTCAATAAGCTCGTGGCAATGTTGGCTGATGGCGGCCTCGGTTTGGGTCTTGTGTCTGAAGCGGAGGTGGGCTTATGAGCCAGCAATACGGTCGCGTTGGACTACTTTATGGCGGCACCTCCTCAGAGCGAGAAGTCTCCTTGATGAGTGGCGAAGCTATTCATCAGGCACTGCTGAATATGGGTGTGGATGTTGTGGCTATAGATGCAGGCGACAATCTTCTTCAATCACTGCCCGGCTATCAGCTGGACCGCATATTTATTGCGCTCCATGGTCCCGGTGGTGAAGACGGCACACTTCAGGGGGCGCTTGAATATCTCAAACTTCCCTACACCGGCAGTGGCGTTTTGGCCTCGGCCCTAGCCATGGACAAATTGCGCTGCAAGCAAATGTGGCAAGGCATAGGTCTGCCCACCACAGATTTTGCCTTGCTCGAAGCGGATTCCGATTGGTCTGCGGAGCTTCAGCGCTTGGGTGGCCGAGTTATGGTCAAGCCCGCCGCCGAGGGCTCCAGTATTGGCATGAGCCGCGCTGCAACTCCAGAGCAGTTACAGGCCGCTTGGTCTGATGCCTCCCAGTACAACACTGCGGTGATTGCCGAGCCCTTGCTGCCTGGTCCCGAATACACCGTGGCGATTTTGGATGGCCATGTGTTGCCTTCTATTCGCATTGAGTCGAACGCTGAATTTTATGACTATGAGGCGAAATATTTCTCTGATCAGACTCAGTATCTCTGCCCCAGTGAGCTGTCGGAAAATCGTGAACAGGAAATTCAAACCCTCTGTCTAGAGGCCTTTGATTCAGTTGGCTGTCGCGGTTGGGGGCGGGTCGATGTGATGGTCGATGACCAGGGTCAGTTCCAGCTGCTGGAAGTCAACACAGTGCCAGGTATGACCAGTCACAGCCTGGTGCCCATGGCCGCCAAAGCAGCCGGTTTGAGTTTTGAGCCGCTGGTCGAGAAAATTCTCGCGGGGACCCTTTAATGGTCAATGCCAATCGTCGTGATGGTCAGTCTTCAGGATCGCTGCTGGCAACAGCTGGCAACCACCTGGCGCGCATTATGCTGATTGGCGTGATGGCCCTAGTGGCATACGGCGGCAGCCTGCTTTACAAGCAAATTGATAAGCCCCTGACCAATGTGATGATCGGTGGTGATTTCACCTATCTGCAGCCCGCCGAGCTGAGCCAATTGCTCGCCGGTGAAGTGGAGGGTGGATTTTTAAGTGTTGATCTGGCTGGCCTCAGGCAAGTTCTCAGGGACCATCCCTGGGTTAGGGATGTGACCATAGGTCGCGAGTGGCCGTCCATGTTGAAAGTCGAAGTAACAGAGGAAGTACCCATAGCCCGCTGGGGCAAAAAGGGTTTTCTCAATCGCTTGGGTGAGGAACTGATTATTGAGAATAACAGTCACTTGAGTGCACTCCCAGTATTGCGAACCGATACCGGCAGCTCTCGAGAGATGATGGAGAACTACCAGCTAATGGCTGAATTGTTGGTTCCAACGGGGCTGAAAATCGCCGAATTGCAGCGCGACAGTCTAGGCGTTTGGTATTTGGATACAGCGCCGGGACTACGCATGGTGATTGGTCGCGATCAGATTAGCGAAAAGATTCGCCGCTTTAATCTGGTGTGGGCAGCTGGCCTCAATAAGTATGTAAAAAATATCGCAGCTGTAGATCTGCGCTATCCCAATGGATTGGCTGTTGCTTGGCGCGAAACTGCGTTGGCCATACAGCAGAAAACAAGACAAAAAAATACACAAGACAGTATCCAAACAAACAATACAAACCCTGTTCAGGCATAACAGAGAGTTGGTGAGGTAAGAGTATGGCCAGTGCAAATGAAGAAAATATGATCGTCGGATTGGATATAGGCACCTCCAAGATCGTCGCAATTGTCGGTTCTATTGGCGAGCGCGGCGAGCTTGAGATTATAGGTACTGGAAGCTATCCATCCTCTGGTCTCAAGAAGGGTGTGGTGGTCAATATTGAAGCCACGGTGAACTCAATTCAGCGCGCTATTGAAGAAGCGGAACTGATGGCCGGTTGCTCAATCCACTCGGTATATGCAGGTATTGCCGGCAGCCATATTCGCAGTCTTAACTCTCATGGCATTGTCGCGATTCGCGACCGTGAAGTGCAGGAACTGGATGTGGATCGGGTTTTGGATGCCGCTAGAGCCGTGGCGATTCCTGCAGATCAGGAAATCCTCCATGTGCTGTCTCAGGAATTTATTATCGACAATCAGGAAGGCGTTCACGAGCCAATCGGTATGTCCGGCGTGCGTCTTGAAGCCAAAGTGCATCTGGTGACCTGTGCCGCTAACGCAGCCCAGAACATTAAAAAGTGTATCCGTCGCTGCGGCCTCGAAGTTGAAGACATAGTTCTGGAGCAGCTGGCTTCCAGCGATGCGGTCCTTACCGAAGATGAAAAGCAGTTAGGTGTGGCGCTGGTTGATATTGGCGGCGGCACCTCAGATATCGCTATCTACACCGAGGGCGCGATTCGCTACACCGGCGTGATCCCAATAGCCGGTGACCAGGTGACCAATGATATCGCCATGGCGCTGCGCACACCGACGCCCCATGCCGAGGAACTGAAGATTAAATACGCCTGTGCACTGGCCAAACTGGCGCGTCCAGAAGAGACCGTGAAAGTGCCCAGTGTCGGCGATCGAGAGGCTCGGGATCTGTCCCGCCAATCTCTCGCCGAAGTGGTTGAGCCGCGCTACGACGAACTATTTACGCTGATCCAAGCAGAGATACGTCGCAGCGGTTTTGAAGAATTGATTGCTGCAGGTGTGGTACTTACCGGCGGCACATCAAAGATGGAAGGAGTGGTCGAGCTGGCGGAGGAAATCTTCCATATGCCAGTGCGAATAGGCACACCGGTCAATATCAAAGGTCTATCGGATGTAGTCAATAATCCGATCTATTCAACTGGTGTTGGCCTGTTACATTTTGGAGCCCAAGCTCAGCGCAAGCAGAGTGCGGGAGAGTCAACCAAGGGTCCATCACAGAGCTGGTTTAGCAAGCTCAAAAACTGGACCCAGGGTGGTTTATAAAAGGTCATCAATGTCGATGGCTATTTTTTAATTGAGAGGCGCAAGGGGAAACATATGTTTGAACTAGTAGAAAGCATTCCAAAGAATGCAGATATCAAAGTAATCGGAGTCGGCGGCGGTGGCGGCAACGCGGTCCGTCATATGATGGAAGGCAATATCGATGGTGTGCAGTTTATCTGCGCTAACACCGATGCCCAATCACTCAACGACCTGAGCAATGCAACTGTATTGCAGCTCGGTGGAACACTGACTAAAGGTCTGGGTGCTGGTGCCAATCCTGAAGTGGGTCGTCAGGCCGCTCTGGAAGACAAAGAGCGCATTGCCCAGGCAATTGAAGGCGCCGATATGGTCTTTATTACCGCTGGTATGGGCGGCGGCACAGGTACTGGTGCAGCGCCGGTAATTGCCGAAGTGGCCAAGCAGATGGGTATTCTTACCGTCGGCGTAGTCACGCGTCCCTTTGCCTTCGAAGGTCGCAAGCGCATGGATATTGCCAATCAGGGTATAGCCCAGCTTAAAGAGCGTGTCGATTCACTGATTATTGTGCCCAACGAGAAACTGCTTCAGGTTCTCGGTAAAGATATGACTGTACTGAACGCCTTCAAACAGGCTAACAACGTACTTTTTGGTGCGGTACAGGGTATTGCCGATCTGATTCTGCTGGAAGGTCTGATCAACGTCGATTTCGCCGATGTGCGCACGGTAATGTCCGAAATGGGCATGGCGATGATGGGTACTGGCGAAGCCAGTGGTGAAGATCGCGCGATTATTGCCGCAGAGAGCGCCATCAAGTGCCCACTGTTGGAAGATATCAATCTTCAGGGTGCCAAAGGTATTCTGGTCAATATCACCAGTGGTTACGACCTGACTCTGGGTGAATTTGAAGATGTGGGCAACATTATCCGCGACTTCTCAGACGAAGATGCCACCGTTATTGTGGGTAGCGTATTCGATCCAGAGCTCACTGATAGCCTGCGTGTAACCGTGGTTGCCACTGGACTTCAAGAGCCTGGTGAGAAGCGCACGCCAATGAGTGTGGTTGTGGATAATCCACCGCGCACCTCACGTGGCGAAGTGGACTACGATAGCCTGGTCAAGCCAACTGTCACCCGTCGTGGTCAGGGCGCTGGACAATCCACCGCGCGCAAGATGGATCTGCACGCTGATCCAGAGCTCGATTATCTAGATGTTCCGGCCTTTTTGCGCAAGCAAGCGGACTGATAAAAGCGCTAGAAACCGTGCCCTCTGTCACCTTCGCCTCAGATTTAAAATCTTGGTGATAGGGGGTATCTCTGGTAATATCCCGAGCTTTCATCAAGAGAGATTGGGCATGATAAAGCAGCGCACGTTAAAAAACGTGATACGTGCAACTGGCGTGGGCCTCCACACCGGCGATAAGGTCTACCTGACCCTGCACCCTGCTGAACCGGATACGGGCATTGTCTTTCGCCGTACCGACCTAACTCCTGTTGTAGAAATCCAAGCCAAAGCTGAAAATGTCGGCGACACCAAACTCTCTACTACCCTAATGAATGGCGATGTGCGTGTCAGCACTGTCGAACATTTACTCTCTGCCTTTGCCGGTCTGGGTATAGATAATTTGATTGTCGATGTCTCCGGCCCTGAAGTTCCGATTATGGATGGCAGTGCCAGCCCCTTCGTGTTTTTACTGCAATCCGCAGGCATCCGCGAACAGGATGCAGCGAAGAAATTTATTCGCGTGATCCGCGATGTCAGCGTCCGTCAGGATGACAAAATGGTTACCTTTAAGCCTTTTGATGGCTTTAAAGTAAACTTTGAAATTGAGTTTGATCACCCAGTGTTTAAAACTCAGGCCCTGACCGCCAGTGTCGATTTTTCCAGCACCTCATTTGTCAAAGAAGTCAGTCGCGCGCGCACCTTTGGCTTTATGCACGAGTTTGAATATCTGCGTTCTGTGGGTCTGGCCCGCGGCGGCAGCTTTGAAAACGCGATTGTGGTCGATGACCTCAAGATTTTGAATGAAGATGGCCTGCGCTACGAAGACGAATTTGTAAAACATAAGATTCTCGATGCCATCGGCGATCTCTACCTGCTGGGCAATAGCCTGATCGGCGAATATAGCGCCCACAAATCCGGCCATGCACTCAACAATGCCGCTCTGCGCGCACTGATTGCCGACACCGATGCCTGGGAAGTCGTGACATTTGTCGACAACCCAGAAGATGTGCCAATAAAGTACATGAAAGCCAGCTAAACAACTAAATAGTTAAATAGTTAAATAGTCGATTAGAGATAGCAACCAGAAAACGGATTATTAACAGACAGTGAAAATCATTCTGATCAGCAACCGGGCCGAAAAAGTTCGTACCCTGAGCCTCAATAGTTGGGCCAAAGGACTGCTGTCTGTCTTATTGCTGGGTATACCGGTCGCCGCTGGAACGTTGTTGGGTGTTAAGATCGCCGACGGTCGCTGGGAACTGCTAGTGGAAAACACCATTAGCGAAATGCAGCACGAAATGGTCCTGCAGCAGCAGGAAGTGGATAGCGGACGAGTTCAAGCTAACCGTACCCTAAATGCTATGACCATCAAACTTGCTGAGATGCGCTCGCGCCTGATTCGTCTCGATGCCCTGGGTGAGAGACTGACGCAGATTGCTCGCCTTGAAGAAGGAGAGTTCAACTTTTCCGACAGCCCCGGTATTGGTGGCCCTGAGGGGTCACCGCTACAGCGCAGTATCAGCTCAATTAGCGTGCAGCCAGAGTTAACCGCAATCTTCGATAGACTCGACCGCAAGCTCGACAACCGTGAATCTCAGTTGCAGATACTCACTTCAATGATGTCCGACAGCAGGCTCAAGAAAGAGCAGACAGTCGCAGGCAAGCCCACTACTAAAGGGTGGATGTCCTCCGCCTACGGCATGCGCACTGACCCGTTTCACGGCGAGCAGCGCTGGCATGGGGGCGTTGATTTTGCCGGTAAAGAGGGATCAGAAGTGGTCGCCGTGGCCTCCGGTGTCGTGACCTGGTCAGGCAAACGCAGTGGTTATGGAGATATGGTTGAGATTAACCACGGCGATGGTTATATCACTCGCTATGGTCACAATGATGAAAATCTAGTGAAGCTTGGCAGCATAGTCAAAAAAGGTCAGCAGATTGCTCGCATGGGCAGTTCCGGTCGTTCCACTGGCCCCCATGTGCACTTCGAGGTGTACAAAAACGGTCGCACTGTCGATCCGGCAAGCTATATCCACAAGACCCACCGCTAATTCCCCTGCACATGCAGTAAGGCCTCTGCAGATGGCGTAAAGCCCTCAGCACAATCGGTCTACACTGTGGTTACCTATTCCCTTGGAAGTCTCATTATCTATTGACGGAAAAAATTAAATGTTGGCAAATATATTCAAGAAAATTTTCGGTTCCAAGAACGACCGAGAAATACGCAAGTTAGGCAAAACCGTAGCCCAAATCAATCAGCTCGAAGCCGGTTTAGCCGCGCTCAATGACACCGATCTGAAAGCTGAAACTCTGCGCCTGCGTCAGAGGCTGGACGCTGGCAGCAGCCTCGACGAACTTTTACCCGAAGCCTTTGCTCTGGTCCGCGAGACCTCCAATAGAGTGATGGGTATGCGCCACTTCGATGTGCAGATGATCGGTGGCATGACATTGCATCAGGGGCGCATTGCTGAAATGCGCACCGGTGAAGGTAAAACTCTGGTGGCCACCTTGGCGGCCTATTTAAATGCGCTGCCGGCCAATGGTGTGCATGTCATCACAGTGAATGACTATCTGGCCCGTCGCGATGCCCAGTGGATGGCGCCGCTGTACCAGGCCCTTGGCCTCTCAGTTGGTGTAATTCAGTCCTATCAGGGCCCAGACAGCCCGAACTCTTTTATTATGGATCAGGGTGACGAGACACTGCGCCCCAGCAGTCGCCGTGAAGCCTATGCCGCGGATATTACCTATGGCACCAACAATGAATTTGGTTTCGACTATCTGCGCGACAATATGGCCCTGCGTCAGGATGACAAATCCCAGCGCGGTCTGAGCTTTGCCATAGTCGACGAAGTGGATTCGATCCTCATTGATGAAGCGCGCACGCCCCTGGTGATCTCCGGTGCCGCGCAAGACAGCTCGTCCCTCTATCGCAGCGTCAATGCACTGACCCTAAAATTACTGCCAGGCACCGAAGAAGAGCCAGGTGATTTTGTTGTCGATGAAAAGACCCGCTCAGTAGAGCTCACTGAAGAGGGCTTCCAGAAGGTTGAAGATATCTTGATTAGTGAGGGTTTACTCACTGCTGATGAAAGTCTCTATCAGGCTGCTAACCTGGGTCTGCTGCACCATGTGCACTCGGCACTGCGCGCACAAAATCTATTTCAGCGAGATATCGAATATATAGTACAGGATAACCAAGCAGTGCTTATCGATGAGCACACCGGCCGCACCATGCCCGGCCGTCGCCTCTCCGAGGGTTTGCATCAGGCCATTGAAGCCAAAGAGGGACTGGACATTCAGCAAGAGAGCCAGACATTGGCCTCCACCACATTCCAGAATTATTTCCGTCTCTACGACAAGCTTGCCGGTATGACCGGTACCGCTGACACCGAAGCCTTTGAATTCCAGCAGATCTATGGATTAGAGGTGATGGTTATCCCGACCAATGTGGAAGTAAAGCGTCAAGATTTAAATGATCTGGTGTTTTTGACCCAGGAAGAAAAGTTCGAAGCAGTAATTGAAGATATCGCCGATATTACCAAGAAGGGCGCTCCAGTGTTGGTGGGCACCGCCTCGGTGGAAACCTCCGAGCTGCTCTCGCAGATGCTGAAAAAGGCTGGAGTTAAACACAACGTACTGAATGCTAAACAGCACGAACGTGAAGCCAATATTATTGTTGAAGCTGGGCGCCCAGGGGCGGTCACCATCGCCACCAATATGGCCGGTCGAGGTACCGATATTGTCCTCGGTGGCAATGTAGAAGCCGAAATCAAAGAGCTGGATAATCCCAGTGACGAGAAAGTCGCTCAGCTCAGAGCCGAGTGGCAAGAGCGACATAAAACCGTTATCGAAGCCGGCGGCCTGCATATAGTCGCCACTGAACGCCACGAGTCGCGCCGCATTGACAACCAGCTCCGCGGCCGCTCCGGTCGTCAGGGTGATCCCGGTGTATCGCGCTTCTATCTCTCTCTCGAAGATCCGCTGATGCGTCTGTTTGCCTCCGATCGCATCAAAAATATGATGCGCTCAATGGGCATGGAGCAGGGCGAATCTATAGAACACAGCATGGTCACCAATGCCATTGTTAAAGCGCAGCGCAAAGTCGAAGGCCGCAACTTTGATATTCGTAAACATCTGCTGGAATATGACGACGTCGCCAATGATCAGCGTCAGGTGATCTATCAGCAGCGCAATGACCTACTAGAAGACGGCGATATCTCCGACGTGATTACCGCGGTTCGCGAGGACGTAGTGACTCAATCTATGGATATGTTTATCCCGCCTCAGAGTCTCGAAGAGCAGTGGGATATCGAAGGTCTGGAAAAATCCCTGCACACAGACTTCACCTTGCAGTTACCGATTAGCCAGTGGCTCGAAGAAGACAGCCGTCTAGATGAAGAGACCCTCCGTGCCCGGATTATTAAGCTGGTACAGGAGGATTATGATACCCGCTACGCCGATGTTGGTCCGCAGATGCGTGAAGTGGAACGCCAGATCATGCTTCAGGTGCTCGATACCCAGTGGAAGGATCATCTGGCCAATATGGACCAGCTGCGTCAGGGTATTGGACTGCGTGCCTACGCACAGAAAAATCCCAAGCAGGAATATAAGCGTGAATCCTTCGCCATGTTCGAAGAATTACTAGCCAACATTAAATATGAAACCATTCGTTTCCTCAGCCATATTCAAGTGGCCAGCGAAGACGATATGCGCAAGCTCGAAGCCCAGCGTCGCAAAGAGCAAGAGGGCCGCGAATATCAGCATGCCCAGTCGGCCAATCTGGCTCAAGAACAGGGTGAAGAGAGTGCTGCGGCACCTCAGCCAGTGCAGCGTCTCGGACCCAAAGTCGGGCGCAATGACCCCTGTCCCTGTGGTTCGGAGAAAAAGTACAAGCAGTGCCACGGTAAGATTAATTAAGCTAAATCAGTATCAATAGAGAGCAGGAATAGAGATGGCCACAGGCAATAAATCTTTCCCACAGATGCACCCAATCTCTGGGTTCAAACTGGGCACCACCAGCGCCGGCATTAAAACGCCGGGACGCAGTGATCTGGTGGTAATGGAGCTGCAGGCCGGCTCTACAGTGGCCGGAGTTTTCACCCAAAATGCCTTTTGTGCCGCACCTGTGGTGGTCGCCAAGCAGCATCTCAGTGACGCAGCACCGCGCTATCTAATGACCAATACAGGCAATGCCAATGCCGGCACTGGCGACCAGGGCATGACTGACGCTCTGGCTAGCTGTGCAGCCCTGGCCCAGTTGCAGGGTGTGGCTGCGGATCAGGTGCTACCGTTTTCCACCGGCGTGATTGGTGAGCCACTGCCCATTGAAAAATTGCTTGCAGCACTCCCCGCGGCAGTGGCAGCCCTAGATGAAAACGCCTGGGCTGAGGCAGCTCAAGGTATTTTGACCACAGACACCAGAGCCAAAGGTGCCAGTCTGCAATACCAGTCTAATAGCGGCTCTCCTAATAGCGGCTCTAAGGAGCTGATTAGCATCACCGGTATCACCAAAGGCTCGGGCATGATTAAGCCTAATATGGCCACCATGCTCGGTTATGTGGCCACCGATGCCAAGGTCGACGCTGAATTACTGCAACGCGCTTTGCGACTGGTCGCGAATAAGTCTTTTAATCGCATTACCGTGGATAGCGATACCTCCACCAATGACGCAGTGATTCTCGTGGCCACAGGTGCCAGCGGCCTTGTTATAGATGAAAGCAATTTTGAGCAATTTGTCGCTCAACTTGAAATCGTCTTTATCGAGTTGGCCCAGTCGATTATTCGCGACGGTGAAGGGGCCAGCAAATTTGTCTCAGTAGTTGTCGATGGTGCGCTGGATTCAGTCGAAGCTCTTAAAGTCGCCTATACAGTTGCAGAATCACCACTGGTTAAAACCGCACTGGCCGCATCAGATGCCAACTGGGGGCGCATACTCGCCGCCGTTGGCCGTGCCGGTGTTGAGAATCTCGACGTTAGCCGCGTATCTGTGCATTTGAATGATGTCTTAATTGTCGAAGCCGGAGGCCGCGCAGCCAGTTACACCGAAGCTGCAGGGGAAAAGGCCATGGCGCCAGAAGATATTACCATTCATATTTCTCTGGACCGCGGAGCGCCCGAACAAAGCGTAACAGAAACCATCTGGACCACTGATCTCACCTATGAATATGTGCGCATCAATGCCGAATACCGCACCTAAACGCTTATAAAAGAGCACAAAATGAAGCGCATCCATGTAGTGGCCGCGATTATTGTTGGCCCAGATCAGCAGATCTTTATCTCACGACGTGGTGACCATCTGCATCAGGGTGGGCTCTGGGAATTTCCCGGTGGCAAAGTAGAGGTGGGTGAGAACCCCGAAGCGGCGCTTGCCCGAGAGCTATTTGAAGAAGTCGATATTCATGTCACTAGTGCGCAACCCTATATGCGAGTTGAGCATGACTATGTGGATAAAAAAGTCTTATTGGACATCTGGCAGGTAGATGCCTTTTCTGGGAAAGCCCAAAACAAAGAAGGCCAGCAATGTCGCTGGTTAAGCTTGGAACAGATACTGGCGCCTTCAGGCGATAATGACTTGTGTTTCCCAGCAGGCAATCAGCCTATTCTTCAGCGTCTTGCTGAACAGGGCTTAAAACAGCCCAGGCATTTGAGTCTTTAGGAATCCAACAAATCCGCATCAATCATCCCCGCATTGCGCAACTCTTGGGCCAACTGATCAGAGTCCATTACCTCCGGGTCCAGCAGAGCGGCGCCCTTAATGGCAAAACTCTCCTGAGCCCAGCCACCAAAATCGATCTGCTGACAACGCTGGCAGCAAAAGGGGCGAAAGGGGAATTTATCCGTCCACTCAAGTTGGGTTTTACAGGTTGGGCAGTTTAATTTGGTAACGCTGCTCATGGATTTTTTTCCTGACTGGCTGAGGCTGATTTGGCCAAGCTTAAAAGGGTCTGGTGAACTGCAGTTACGCGCGCAGCCAAACTCTCCAACGACTGTGCATTATCCAACACTATATCGGCTCGTGATAGTTTTTCCTCACGGGGCATTTGAGCGTCAATAATCCGTTGAATTTGATCAGCTTGATTGCCATCCCGCGCGCAGGCACGGTCTATTTGTAGCTCTACAGGCAAATCCACCAGCACAGTCTTATCCACCAACTGATGTTGATCGGTTTCAAATAACAGCGGTGATTCGAGAATTACATAGGCACTGGTGGCGGCTTGCAAGCGCTCAACAATCCAGTCGCGAATTAACGGGTGCAACAGAGATTCGAGCCAGAGTTTCTGGTCTGGGTCAGTAAAGATAATTTGCCTCAGAGCGGCGCGGTCTAAGCTGCCATCCGGCTGAATAATCTGGCTGCCAAACCGTTCACCGATTGCGATCAGCGCCGGCATCCCCGGCTCAACCACTGCCCGAGACGCCTGATCTGCATCCACAGTTTCAATGCCGAGATCACGAAAGGCCTCAGCTACAGTGCTTTTGCCACTGCCGATACCACCGGTTAAACCGACTATTAGTGGACTAGATAGCGCACTAGATAGCGCACTAGATTGAGCACTAGGTCGAGAGCTAGAGTTGGATACTGTTGAATTCACTACAGAGCGCCATGGTTGTGGAGAGATTAGCAAGCGGTTATGAAGAGAATAGCCAGAGCTCTTCGATTAAGCGGCAGGCCTAAAGGCCAAATACACTTAAATACGAGCCGAGGATCTTATCACCCCAGATTAAAGCAATCCAACCTGCCATGGCTAAAAATGGCCCAAAAGCCATGGGAACCTGACGTTCTCTGGTGCTCATCAGCAGGCCCACAACACCCACCAGAGCGCCGACAAAGGTGGATAAAATAATAATCAGCGGCAGCATCTGCCAGCCCATCCAAGCCCCCAGCGCGGCGAGTAACTTAAAATCACCGTAACCCATGCCCTCTTTGCCCGTGACTAGCTTAAACAGCCAAAACACCGACCACAGAGAAAGGTAACCGGCCAACGCGCCAATCACGGCTTCATTTAACGGCACAAAAGTACCGTTGAGGTTGGCAAACAACCCCAGCCACAGCAGTGGCAGCGTAATTTGGTCCGGCAGCAGCTGCTCGCGGAAGTCGATACCAGTCAGAGCGATTAGCACCCAGGTAAATATCAGGCAATAGGCCGCCATCAGCGACAGGCCAAACTGGAAAATAATAAAGGCTGTGGTCAGAGCACTAAACAATTCCACTAGCGGATATTGAATCGAAATAGGGGTAGAGCAAGCCTTGCACTTGCCGCCTAAAAACACATAGCTGACCACGGGAATATTGTGCCAGGGTTTGATTGGCACACCGCAGGAAGGGCAGCGGGATGCCGGGGCCGAAAGTGATAAGGTTTCTTCGGGCTCCGCCGATTGTGTGGCAATACCGAGAAAATCCTCAGACTCATGGCGCCAGCTGTTTTTTAGCTGCTCGGGAAACCGCAGGATCACCACATTGAGAAAGCTGCCAATAATTAAACCAAAGGGAAAGGCGGCGATGGCAAGTGCCGCGGGGGATAGACCGGTTTCTAAAAGCATAAATTATTCACAGTTGGGGCCCAGCCTGTAAGTCAGCGCCGGGCGGTTTCGGACTTCGATAAAAGAACTCAATAGGTGTAATTTAGACTACAAAGTTATTTCAAGCTATTAAACCACATTACCCAACTGGAATATCGGCAGGTACATCGCGATCATCAGACCGCCAACCAAAACCCCCAATACCGACATAATAAGCGGTTCCAACAGGCTGATGAGATTGTCCACTGAGTTATCCACCAGCTCCTCATAGTGCAGTGCCGCCTTCTCCAACATCTCATCCAAGGCTCCAGACTCCTCACCAATAGCAGTCATCTGCTGCAGCAAAATAGGAAACATCTGGGTCGCCTTGATCGCTATCTGCAACTGCACACCGGTAGTTACATCATCCCGAACCTTTAGGATCGCATCGTGATAGAGGGCATTACCTGCCGCCCCGGCCACTGACTCAAGAGCATCGACTATGGGCACTCCGGCGGAAAATGTGGTTGCCAAAGTGCGGGCGAAACGCGCCACCACAGAGTTATAAATAATGTCACCAATGATCGGCAGCTTTAAAGAATAACGGTCCACCTGATAGGCAAATTTCTTTGAGCGAAAGCGTGCCTCTTTAAAGGCATAAAGCCCCAGGCCAACAGCCACCAGTATAATCAACCAGTACTCCTGTATCATCTCCGACAGACCCAGGACAAACAATGTGAAGGCCGGCAGGTCGGCGCCAAAACTGCTAAAGGTCTCTGCAAACACTGGCACCACTTTAATCAACAGGATTGCAGTGACCACCAAGGCCACCACCAACACCGCAATAGGATAGGTGAGCGCTTTTTTGATTTTGGCTTTTAACTGTTCAGTCTTTTCTTTATAGGTGGCGACACGATCGAGCATAGTTTCCAGAGCACCGGCAGTTTCACCGGAATCCACTAGGCTGCAAAAAAGATCGTCAAAATATCTTGGGCTGCGGCGCAGCGCATTGGCGAAACTTCCCCCGGCCGCCACATCGTCGCGGATCTGATAGATCAGCTCCTGCATGGTGGGATTGTCAAAGCCATCGGCGACAATATCAAAGGACTGCACCAGGGGCACACCGGCTTTCATCATGGTGGCCAACTGTCGAGTAAATAGAGCTATATCCCCGGGCACAATTTTCTTTGCTTTGCTAAACAGCGGCTTGGGTTTTTTCCTGGTCGAGGTGGAAATAATTCCCTGTTTACGCAGTTGTCCTTTTACGGCAGTTACGCTGTCAGCTTTAACCTCCCCCTGAACTTTCTCACCTTTGCGGTTTTTACCGCGATAGATAAACATCTGGTTCTCGGCAATCGTAGCCATAGCCTAATTTCCTTCCTTGTAGCTTGCTTGTTATTTTAGCTAATCCTTAGTGATGCGGTTAGCTTCTTCAATACTGATCAGACCCATCGCCACTTTGCGCAGTGCCGACTGACGCAAGGGCCTAAAGCCTTCCTTGATTGCAGCTTCGAGAATATCCAGAGAGCTGCCACCTTGCATAATAATACGCGAGATTGCCGGACTAATTTTTAGGGTTTCATACACCCCGACTCGGCCTTTATACCCATTGCTGCACAGTGCACAGCCGACCGGTTTATAAACAGTAATCTGCTCTCGGGGAATACCAATATTATCGAAGCCCTCTTCGCTGAGCACCTTGTCGGGAATATCATCAAAAGGCGTGCGACATTGAGAGCAGAGCTTGCGCCCGAGACGCTGAGCGATAATTAAATTTACCGAGGTCGCCACATTAAACGCCGGCACACCCATATTCAGCAGTCGCGTCAATGTTTCACAGGCACTGTTGGTGTGTAATGTGGAGAGCACTAGGTGACCGGTCTGGGCTGCTTTTATGGAGATCTCCGCAGTCTCCAGATCACGGATCTCACCCACCATCACCACATCCGGATCCTGACGCAAAAACGAGCGCAATGCCTCGGCAAAGGAGAGCCCCACGCGCATATTGATCTGGGTCTGATTAATACCCTCCATATTGATTTCGATAGGATCCTCAGCGGTGGAAATATTGCGCTCCGTGGTATTGAGAATATTGAGTCCGGTATACAGCGACACCGTCTTGCCACTGCCAGTGGGCCCAGTCACCAGAATCATTCCCTGAGGTCGGGCCAGGGCATCCATATAGAGCTGCTTTTGATCGTCCTCATAGCCCAGGGCTTCAATACCCATCTTGGCACTACTGGGGTCGAGAATACGCAGCACAATCTTTTCACCAAACTGCAGGGGCAATGTATTGACTCGGAAGTCGATGGCCTTATTTTTCGACAGCTTTAATTTAACCCGGCCGTCCTGTGGCACTCGACGCTCGGAAATGTCCATGCGCGACATCACCTTTAAGCGCGCCGCCAAGCGCGGGGCCAGATTGGCTGGAGGTCGCAACATCTCCTGTAGTATCCCGTCAACGCGAAAGCGCACCCGATAGGATTTTTCATAGGGCTCAAAGTGGATATCCGACGCCCCTAGACGAATCGCGTCGAGCAGCATCTTATTCACAAAGCGCACAATCGGCGCATCGTCATCCCCATTGTTATCAGCTCCCTCCGGAGAATCGGCGTTTTCATCCACCGCTTCCATATCTAGATCATCCAGATGCACATCATCCATAGTGCCCAGAGCCTTGCCTATATCGCTGTCGCTGGTGCCTTCCTGCCACTTTTCCAATGCTTCGCTGATATCCGAATAGAGTGCCAGCACAGGCTCCACTGCCACACCGGTCTGAAATTGAATCTCGGTAATGGCGTGCTGATTAGTCGGATCTGCAATGGCCAAAAACAAGCGCTGGCCCCGCATCATCAAGGGAATTGCCTGATGTTTTTTCAGCAACTTGCTGTCCACAATATCCTGGGGGAAATAATCAGGATTGTGTTTGTCGAGGGCGTAGAGGGGAATACCAAATTCTTTTGCAGCGGACTCGCCAATCTGATGTGACGAGAGTAACTGTTTATCGCAGAGATACTGCACCAGAGAGATTTTTTTGGTTTTGGCGCTAGCGCTAGCTTCTTCAATTACTGTTGCAGCAATAAGCTGATCATCGACCAAGCGCTTGGGCAGTCCATGCAATGCTATCTGGGGCATATTCATATAGCGATCATCCTTAATTAACAGTGTTGGTAAGTCTACTGAGCGTTTTTAAGCCATGCCGTGCCAAGTGCCACAGAACAAAAAATATTCTGTGAACCAGATAACAGTCTATTTAAAAACAGTTGGCATAGCTGGTTGGCTCACTCAGCAAATGCTACTTCTATAGCAGGTTGTTGATTTTTCTTGTTAGGTAGATTTTAAAACTGGCTTGTTTAATTCTTTTTTAAAAATAGTTGCGTAAAAAAAGAAAAATTAAAAACCTAATTTATAGCTGACAAAAAAGTCACAAACTGACAGAGAGATGTTGATTTCTGGTAAAAGAAAGTCTTATGTTTTTCTTTTGATAAAATTAATACCTTATAAGTTATTGAAAATATTAGTTATATTATTTTTGGCATAGCAATTGCTATTCCCTAGGCGTGCAAAGTCATTTGCCAGTTAACTGGAATAACGAGTTTTTAATTTAATGGAGAGTAATTATGAAGACGAACAAAAAACAAAGTGGTTTTACCCTAATCGAACTGATGATCGTTGTGGCGATTATTGGTATTTTGGCGGCTGTGGCATTGCCTGCTTATCAGAATTACACATTAAAAGCTGAATTTACTGAAACTAAAGTGGGTACGGGTTCTGTTAAAACCGCTATTGAAGTCTGTACCCAAACTTTGGGTTTGGCTGGTGCGGGCAACTGCGATAATAATACCAACGGCATTCCTGCCGATGTCGCTGCTGGTAATGAAATTGTTGGTATCGCGCTAACTGGAACTGCTCCAGCCAAAACTGGTGCTGCAATAGCAGGTGATACTTTTATTATTACTGCAACTGCACCTACAAGCTCCCCAAACACCCTAGGAACTTTTACTCTGACCGGAACACTTCAGGCAGGTGGTCTAATTGTATGGGATGGCGGTCTATGTAACCCTGTTGCAATATGTTAATCGTTTTATGCTAAACGTAAAGGCTCCCAAGGGAGCCTTTTTTATGTCGACCTATATCTCCAATAAAGCGACCGTTAGCCCTCTGGTGGTTTAACCATGCATTTATAATGTGCCGTAATCATATACAACCTAAGGAGATCTTGGCTTGCACCTAGATACATAGCAACTTTACCCAAACTCTGACACTGAGTTGCGGCCAAATCTCGGACATTGACGGGGATGCCATTGTCTTGATTAAAAGTGCCGTCCATAAAGAGTATTTTGAAACCATCGCTGGTTACAGCTTTGAGTTTTGGATTCATTTGAGTGGTTTTGGCTGTTACTGTTTGCTCTGATGCAAGCGTGGCTCGCTCGAGTTCATAAAGTGGTGCACTGGATTCAACTGCTGCGCAGCCCGTTACAACCAGTATTGCCACTAGCAACCAGCTATAGAAAATTTTTGACACCTTATAAATAGCTCTTAATGGCCTTTAAGCTTTGCTGGGCAGAGATTGAAGCAACGCCCCCGTAAAACTATATTAAGAGTAAGTAGTTAAACATACAACAAATGATATGTGAATATACTGTATCTGCAAGGGTAGGGAGTCTTGCGGACTGGGATTTGAGGGCAAGTGAGGGTGGGAGTTGTCCCAGCTGCTGCCGATAATTCTCTGTTGTGCGGTTCTGATTGCACACTTAGGTTACTAAGCGCATAGATAAATCCACTGCGCGAATATGCTTGGTAATACTGCCAGAGGAAATAAAATCCACCGCCCTATGGCTATAGGCCTTTATTTTCTCTTCGGTGATATCCCCGGACACTTCAATCTTGGTCTCACCCAAGTCTATGGATGCTAAGGCTTCTATATCAGCGGGAGAGAAATTATCCAGCATCACCACATCGGCTCTGGCGACCAGTGCCTGATGTAGTTCATCCAAGGTTTCCACCTCAACTTCCACCAGCTTACCCGCGGCGATCTCTCGGGCCTTGGCTATGGCTCTACCGATGCCACCACAGGCGGCTATATGGTTTTCTTTAATCAGGAAGGCGTCATAGAGGCCAATGCGGTGATTTTGGCAGCCGCCCACCGCTGCGGCATATTTTTGTGCCAGGCGCAGGCCGGGAATTGTTTTGCGGGTGTCGAGTATTTTAATCTGGCTATTGGCGCTGTTGAGACTGATATCGGCGTATTGCCGGGCAGTGGTGGCGGTGGCTGAAAGAGTCTGTAAAAAATTTAGTGCGGCGCGCTCGCCGGTTAATAGCACTCTGGTATTGCCATGCAGGGTAAAGAGCTTTTGATTTGGGCTAACCCTGTCCCCTTCATTGATATGCCATTGGATCTGCGTGCTCTCTTGGGTTGCATCTGAGTGCTCGGCCGCGGCGCTGTCCAACTGGCGAAACACTTCATCTACCCAGGGGCGTCCGCAGATCACCGCAGCATCACGGCAGATCACCACTGCTGTGGCACGTTGCTGGTGCGGAATTAGCTGGGCGGTAATATCGCCACTGCCAATATCTTCGCTTAGGGCGCGGGCTACGCAATGGGGAATATCTGCCAGCATAGCGCTGGAGAGTGTCGGGATCTGAGCCTGATCTGTGCTGGCCATTGGCGTCTCTGTAGTCGATTTTTAGTGGTTGTTATCTGTGTCTGGAGGCCTTGTTAGACAGGCTCAGCGAAACTGCGGGAAATTATAGCAGCATTGATTGGCGACATATTTATTGATAATAAAATTTAGCTGCGGTTTTTTTATGTGAACTGACACAAAAAGGTCCATACTTGAACGATTAATTAGCTTATCATTAACTGAATATCAAATAAGCAGTCGACCAGTGAAGTCCAGTAACGTGGCTAGTAACTGGGCTAGTAACTAGGCTAGTAAAAAGAGTCTCGTAAAAAAGAGTCTCGTAAAAAAGAGTCGCGCCATGAGAATGGCAGGTAATGAGCAAGGGATCTCATCAATTACAGCAGCTCCTAAAGACGTTGAGGCATCACTGCCAGCAGCATCTCTCTTGCGCCTTTGATAAATTCCAGCCGATCGTCACCACTAAACTAGCCGAACTGGCTAAAAGTGCTCCGAGCAACCGCCTACAAACCCTCTATTTGGATACCCAGCGACTACTGCGTCTGCAGGTTGCTGAGATTGAGCGGCAGACAATCGCCAATGCTTTGAAACCGATTTCGCTAACTGATCTCTCAGGGGATATCAGTCAACGGACAGCGGAGATTATGGCCCTTGGATACAGTGCTGATGATCAAGATGCAGCTAAAGATACGGGAACTAAAAGCACGCGGGCAAAAGTGCGCTCAGGGCCTATTACTCGCCGCAGCCTTGAGAGTGTCGGCGGTAGCACTAAGAGTACCCGCGGGAGCCTTAAGAGTATCGGCGAGAGTCTTACACTAGTTGAGCATGAAGATCTTGAGGTGATGATTGCCCTGGATAATAGTTCCAGTTCTGTGCGCGAGGCGTTGGGCAGTGAGCTCTATGAGCTGGAGGGGCGCTTTAAATCCCTCTTTGGTGACGGTAGCAATAGCCCACTGCCATTGTCACCGGATGCACTGCTGGAGGCTTTTGCCAGTGCCCTGGATGATGACCAGATAGCCCCTGAGGTGCAGTTGGAGCTGGTTAAGATCTTTGCTGAGATCTGCTTTGAACAATCCTATGGCGAGATGATCTGCTTGGTGATTGATCAGCTGGCTGAGGCGGGCTTTGAGCTAGTTGAAGGTGCCGATACTGACCATAGACCTGCGGCGACCAGTGCTAGGTTAAAAACGGATCAGTTCAAGGAGTCCGAGCCTGGCAGTATTCAAGCTGAGAGTGTCGCTGCCGAACAGGCTGATTTGCAGCCACTTAATTCTCAGAGTTCTATCCCAGCGGAGGAGGTTAAAGAGCAGAGCCCTGCCTACGGAGACGAGCCTCTTATCGCTAACACTCGTATCCAGACTGAACTGTTGGCCAAGATTAGCTCGATGCTGGAAAGCGCCGAGGAGGATGCGCGGCTTGAAATAGCTCAGCAAGACAATTCTTTAGACACTGCTTTAACCGCTCCATCAGGCACTTCATCAGGTACTTCATCAGGTACTCCATCCGAGAGGGCGGCAGCCTGTCTGGCGACAGCGCGTCGTCCCTGTATGGATAAGCCCCAGCTCTTTGCTGAGATCAATAAACATATCAATCATCTGGTGGCTCACCACAGCGAGCTAGCCAGCAACGGTCAGATTACTCGGGATTTAGCTGCGGCTATTAAGCAGTTGAGCCAGGGGGAAGAGGGTAGTCGTTTGCATCGCAACGACGCCAGTGTCTTTCAGGTGGTGGAAAATACCTTTGCCAGTTTTGGCCAGTCTATGGTGGTGGCGCCGGAAGTGCGCCAGGTGATCAATCGCTGTGAGATTCCGATGCTCAAGTTGGCGCTCAAAAAGCCAGTGCTCTTTGAACAGCAAAACCATCCTATCCGGCGGTTGTTTAATGAGATGGCCAAATATGCCATAGGCCTGGAAAAGGGTGATTGCGAAGACAATAAAATTTATCAACAGATGCTTAAGCTAGCTGAAAATATGAGTGCGGACTCTTTTGACGAGAGTAATCTACCCCTAATGCTCAGCGAATTTATGAGCATTATCGATCGCGATAAGCGGGTTACCTCAGTTTCTGAAAAGCATGAAATAGAGCGGGTGGCAGCCCGTGAAAAGATCAACTGGGCGCGCACCCGCGTTGAGCAAGAAGTAGCCAAGCGCATGGTGGGCAAAAGTCATGCTCAGGAAATTATTGATTTTGTTCAGCGCAGCTGGTGTCTGGTGCTGCATATGGCCCATCAGCAGAAGGGTGAGGTGAGTAGCGACTGGCAGGTGGCGCTTAAACTGCTGGATAACTTGCTCTATTTGGCCAGTCGTCCGGCCACTGAAAAAGACCTTAAATATCGCCATGAGTTAATCAAGCATTTGGATGTTCGCCTCGGGCATATTTCGACTGATATAGCCCAGCGCAGTCTGCAGATTCAACAGCTCAGTGATGCCCTGGGTTTAAACCCGGAACCTCCGCGCTCGGCTAAAGTAACCGAGATCGCCCCAGCGGCAAAAAAGTGGGCCAATAAAATAGTCAAAAAATACCGCCCTGGAAATAGCAGTGGAACTGGAACTGCCGCCGAGGACTCCCTGGTAGGCGAGGTCAAGCGGGTATTGATGTCGGCGGTAAAAACTGAGCTGCCAGGCAAGAATATTGCCCGGGCGATACAGGATGCTGAATCCATAGATAGCGAAGCCCAACGTCGTCTCGGGGCGATGAAAACCGGTTGCTGGATCGAGTTGGGGGGTGATATCAAAGCCCACAAGCGCGGCAAGCTTGCCGGAATCGTTGGGCCATCCTGGAAATATGTGTTTGTCGATAATCAGGGCAAATTAATTGCCGAGCGGGACAGAGCGCGCTTGGCGGTAGATATTTTGAATGGTACTGTCACGGTTTTAGATAACTCCTATCTTTTTGATAAAGCCATTAAACAGGCAATCACGCAAATTAAAGGATTGCCCGTCGCGAGCTAGCAGATCGCCCCTTATGCAGATAGAAAAAGGTTGGCTCAGTTGTGCCACGCAGATGCCATCGCCCAATACAGACCAGCGCCCTCAGGTTGCGGATATCAGTCTGCTGGTGATCCACAATATTAGTTTGCCGCCGAATCAATTTGGCGGTGGCTATATTGGCGAGTTTTTTACCAATTGTCTGGATCCCGAGGCGGACGCCTATTTTGCAGAGATTTGCCATCTTAAAGTGTCTTCCCATCTGCTGATTGATCGCCAAGGTAAGATCACCCAGTTTGTCAGCTTTAATCAGCGGGCCTGGCATGCGGGCGTATCGCAATTTGAGCAACGCTCTAACTGTAATGATTTTTCCATTGGTGTTGAAATGGAAGGCGCTGATCATATCCCCTACACTGAGATTCAATATCAGGTGCTGGCTGAGGTCAGCAGAGCACTGCTGCAATCCTACCCGCTTATCAAAGCGGAGCGTATTGTCGGCCACAGTGATATTGCACCTGGACGCAAAACCGATCCCGGAGAGGCGTTTCAGTGGGACCACTACAAACAACTGCTCGGCTAAGTCAGTGCCGGTGCAAATACAGAGGTAAAGAGTGCATTTTTTAATTATTTTGATCGCCATTGCAGTATTGGAAAGCAATGGTCAGTTGGCCTTTATTCAACGCGATGCCTGGGTCCGCAAGTGGCATGGAGCGCTGGCTGCATTTTCGTCATCCAAGCTGCCTGCCCTAAAGAGCAATTCTGCTTTTAAGGTCTGGATCTTTGTGCTGGTTCCTGTGGTGGTTTTGCAGCTGGTGCTCTGGTATCTGGGCAGCGGCATACTGGTATTTTTACTCGAACTGGCGGTCTTGCTCTACTGCCTGGGTCGCGGTGATCTCAGTGCTCAGATTGGCGTGCTGCAGTCCGATATTCAGCGCAATGATCTGCAGGCCGCGTTTCACGACGCTGCGGTCTTTAATATTGGCCATCGCGCGGTTTCAGCGGACAACGCAGCAGGACTGTTTCGCGAACTGGCGGCGACATTGCCTTACCGATTGTTTGAACGCAGCTTTGTAGTGGTGTTCTGGTTCTTTTTTCTCGGTGCGCCCCTGGCCTTGGCCTTTCGATTGTTGGCCCTGCATGGGGATATGCAGTTGCAGACGCCCGATATTCAAATAGAGCAAGAGCAGGCGATTGAAGCAGATGCTGTGGAAGTGTTGGAAGACGCTGCGCCAGATGAAGCCAATAAACTCCTCTGGTATCTAGAGTGGATTCCCGTTCGAGCTCTGGCCCTGACTCTGGGGTTAATGGGTGACTTTTCCAAGGCCACTGCGCCGTTAAAAGAATTAGTTTTCTGCGCAAAAACCTCTACCGCTGACGTGCTGCGTCTCTGTGTATTGGGTGCGCTGAATAATCAATCGGCAAATGCCCCAGCGACTGTTGACCAGGACGAGGCCAGTTCCGATTTGGCAGTTGATGAAACCGCAGCCCTGTCTCAGGTGGCAGATATTGTTGCTCTGTTTAGACGTTCCATGACCGGCTGGCTGGTGGTGATTGCATTGCTAGTGTTGACGAGCTAGTACTGACTAGCTGGGGGCTGTTGATGTTTACTCCCGTTTATGGCTTTTTATACCTCTTCATGCCTCTTCATTCCAAGGGGCCACCTTAAACAGTAGCAACATGCCGGGAATGGCCAGAGCCGTGCAAATATAAAAGAAGCTTTCCCAGCCCACACCTTCGACAATAATGCCGGTAAATGAACTGGCCACAGTGCGTGGCACTGCGGTCAGGGCAGTAAATAAAGCCAGCTGGGTGGCGGCAAACGCGGGGTGCGTAGAGCGCGCCATAAAGGCCACAAAAGCGGCGGTGCCAAGACCCACGCCGAGATATTCAAAACTAATCACCAGCCCCAGCAGCCACAGTCCTTCGCCCACTCTGGCCAGTAGAGCAAAGCCAAGAATCGACACAATTTGCACCAAACCAAATAACCATAGAGCGCGATTGATGCCGATCTTAAGCATCAAAATGCCCCCTAGAATGCCCCCGACAATCATTGGCCACAGAGCCGCATGTTTGGCGATCAACCCAATCTCAGTCTTGCTAAAGCCCATATCCAGATAAAACGGTGTCGCCAGAGCTGTGGCCATGCTGTCACCGAGTTTATAGAGCAGCATAAAGGCCAAGATAAGGCAGGCCTGTTGCACACCTTGGCGGGAGAAAAACTCTTTAAAGGGGTCAACAATGGCTTGATTCAACGTGGTGGGATGGCGGGCATCTGCCTTCGGCTCGGCAATACTCAGGGTCATCAAAATACCGATCAACATAAAGGCTGCGGTAATCATAAACACACTTTGCCAGGGCAGGCTGTCGGCCAGTATCAGGGACAGGGAACCGGGGACTAATCCGGCGATCCGATAGGCGTTTACATGAATTGAATTGCCCAGCCCCAACTCTTGGTCCGGCAGTATCTGGCGGCGGTAGGCGTCGAGGACAATATCTTGGGTGGCGCTTAAAAAGGCGATCAGCAGACAGAGCCAGGCGATGCTCCAGATCTCGGTGTTGGGATTTAAAAAGCCCAGGGCAGCAATGGATAGTAGCAGGCCGATCTGAGTGGCCAGCATCCAACCGCGACGCAGGCCGCCCCCAAAACCAAAAGTAGAGCTAAATGAAGCGCCAAACTTACTGAACCCGGGAATAGCTAAACGGTAGCGATCCAGCAGCGGCGACCAGAAAAACTTCCATGTGTAGGGCAGACCAATCAGAGCAAAAAAGCCGATCTCTTTTAGTCCCACGCCCTCGGAGCGCAGCCAGGCCGGTACCAATGAGATCAGTATATACAGAGGCATGCCCGAGGCAAAACCGGTAAATATACAGATCAACATACGGCGGTTTAACAGTGCCTGCTTGATACTGATTGAGTTCATTGAGCGCCTATGAGAGCCTAATTAAGAGCCTTGTTGTTATTGTCTTCGCGGCGGCCTAGGGCTGCCAGCGAAATTGTTTGAGACTGATACGGCCGTTATTAAACACAACCCCTTCTTCTTGCAGCAGCGCCCGCTGCCGCATACCACTGTCTGTGTCTGGGCCCAAACTGATTTTGCCGGCAGCATTTATGACCCGATACCAGGGCAGAGTAGTTTCAGTGGGCAGATTGCGCAATATATATCCAACTTGGCGCGCTGCTCGCGGCACTCCCGCCAAATCTCCTAGCTGACCGTAGGTCACGACTTTGCCCTGGGGAATCGCCGCCAGAGCAATATAGATTTTTTGCTCTACGCTTGGTTGAGGATCTGGCTGAGGTTCTTCGCCGCGGTTATTTTCCATGGCCTAAGATTACGCTATTCGCTGCCCTGTTGAAATAGACGAAACTACCCCAATGTACCTAGTAGACCGCCCAGACTGGGCCGCTAAAAATGAGAGAAATCCTGTGCGCTACCTGTTTTTGATATTTGTGATTACCCCAGTGCTGGAGATGTGGCTGCTGATCAATGTCGGCGCCCAGATTGGCGCACTGCCCACCATAGGTCTGGTGTTGCTCACCGCTTTTGTCGGCGTCAACCTGCTACGGGTTCAGGGCTTCGACACATTGTGGCGCGGCCAGCGCAAGTTTGCCGAGGGCCAGCTGCCAGCCCAGGAAATTGCCGAGGGTATTATTCTCGCGGTATCCGGAGCCCTGTTGCTGACCCCGGGATTTGTCACCGATGCTATTGGCTTTGCCGGATTGATTCCCGCGGTGCGGGGCGCCATGGCGCGTCTGGTGTTGAATCGCATGGTGGTCAGGGGTGTGGCTTTCAGTTCATCGACGGGTTCATCAACAACCGGCTTTACCGCCACTGGCGGTCGCAGTCAGTCTGACAATATTATCGAAGGGGAGTCCTGGGACGAAAAGTGACTCAATGGCAGTAACTAACAAGGAGGTTTGACCCAACAGGAAGAGACAAAAAATTTGCCCTGAGCCCTTGAAAAAGAAATCAGGCGCCACCATATGAAGTGCAACCGCGGGATTCCTCTCGCACAAGTAACTTTTGAACACTGTAGATAGATAAATTGGAGAGACAAAGTATGAAAATTCGTCCATTACACGACCGAGTGATCGTTCGTCGCGAGGAAGAAGAAGCAACATCCGCTGGCGGTATCTTGCTGCCGGGTTCTGCACAGGAAAAGCCAAACCAGGGCGAAGTTGTTGCCGTAGGCAATGGCCGTATTTTGGATAACGGTGATGTGCGCCCGATTGATGTGAAAGTGGGTGACAAGGTTGTGTTTGGCAAGTACGCCGGGCAAGACACCATTGATGTCGAAGGTGAAGAGCTGATTATTCTCAGTGAAACCGATATCAAAGCCGTTATCGAAGCTTAAGAGCTTGTAGTCGTTAGCTCACCATAAAGAGCTTTTTACAGAATTTTTGTTATAACCAGATTTACCAAAGGAATTAAACATGTCAGCTAAAGAAGTGAAGTTTGGCAGCAGTGCTCGCCAAGGTATGTTGGACGGTGTAAACATTCTCGCCAACGCCGTAAAAGTAACCCTAGGTCCCAAAGGCCGCAACGTAGTATTGGACAAGTCATTCGGTGCTCCCACCGTGACTAAAGATGGCGTATCTGTCGCCAAAGAAATTGAGCTCGCCGATAAGTTTGAAAATATGGGCGCGCAGATGGTTAAAGAAGTGGCGTCTAAAGCCTCTGACGAAGCCGGTGACGGCACCACCACTGCAACTGTATTGGCCCAGGCTATTATTATCGAAGGCCTCAAATCAGTTGCTGCTGGTATGAACCCAATGGATCTTAAGCGCGGTATCGACAAAGCGGTTATCGCCGCTGTTGCTGAAATCGCCGCTCTGGCCAAGCCTTGCTCCGAGTCAAAAGAAGTGGCTCAGGTGGGTACTATTTCGGCCAACAGCGATGCGCATATCGGCGATATTATTGCTGAAGCCATGGACAAGGTCGGTAAAGAAGGCGTGATCACTGTTGAAGAAGGCACTGGTCTGGAAAATGAATTGGATATTGTTGAAGGTATGCAGTTCGATCGCGGTTATCTGTCGCCATACTTCATCAACAACCAAGAGAATATGAGCGCTGAGCAAGAGAGCCCATTCATCCTGCTAGTTGATAAGAAGATCTCCAATATTCGCGAACTGCTGCCACTGCTGGAAAATGTTGCTAAAGCAGGCAAGCCGTTAATGATTATTGCGGAAGATGTTGAAGGGGAAGCTCTCGCCACTTTGGTTGTTAACAACCTGCGCGGCATAGTCAAAGTTGCTGCCTGTAAAGCACCTGGCTTCGGTGATCGTCGCAAGGCAATGCTGGAAGATATAGCCACATTGACTGGCGGCACAGTAATCTCTGAAGAAGTGGGTCTGGATCTTGAGACTGCTACTCTTGAGCACCTGGGTACAGCTAAGCGCGTCACCATGACCAAAGAAGCTACCACTATTGTTGATGGCGCTGGCGATGCAGCTACTATCGGTGCTCGCGTTAAGCAGATTCGTGCACAGATCGAAGACACCAGCTCAGACTACGACCGTGAAAAACTTCAGGAACGCGTAGCCAAGTTGGCTGGCGGTGTTGCAGTAATCAAGGTTGGTGCAGCCACTGAAATGGAAATGAAAGAGAAGAAAGCCCGCGTTGAAGATGCCCTGCACGCAACTCGTGCTGCGGTTGAAGAAGGCGTGGTACCTGGCGGCGGTGTTGCTCTGGTGCGTGTACTGCAGAAGATTGCAGGCACAGTTGGCGACAACAACGATCAAACTGTGGGTGTGGGCATTGCTCTGCGCGCCATGGAAGCGCCACTGCGTCAGATCGTAGAAAACGCTGGCGGAGAAGGTTCCGTAGTAGTCGACAAGGTTAAGTCAGGCGAAGGTAACTACGGTTACAACGCGGCTACTGGCGAATACGGTGACATGATTGCCATGGGTATTCTAGATCCAGCCAAGGTTGCACGTACTGCTCTGCAGGCCGCCGCTTCTATCGCTGGTCTGATGATCACCACTGAAGCCATGGTTGCCGATGCGCCTAGCGACGCCCCTGCTGGTGGCGGTATGCCAGACATGGGTGGTATGGGCGGAATGGGTGGTATGGGCGGCATGATGTAA
>ERZ887851.559-NODE-559-length-36436-cov-21.058327_pt1 | contig 36436 bp, 28 predicted proteins | sample MGYA00521100_ERZ887851 | MGnify/ENA primary metagenome ERZ887851 (study PRJEB32303, sample SAMEA104408602) | aquatic metagenome | biome: Brackish water; feature: Pelagic; material: water | place: Baltic Sea | collected 2014-06-06T16:11:00 | depth 11,444 m ... | reverse complement strand
TAGACATGCCAAGCCACTCAGCGTAAACCGCCGGAGTGTCCTCACCTTCAATTTCAACCGTTACCGCCTGTTTGACCAAAAAACGATTCGCGTCCTTGCGGTCCACCGACACAATTTCCGTATGGGCGCGCACCCGCTTTCCCGCGCGAACGGGGTTTAGGAAGCGGACCTTATCTAATCCGTAGTTCACACCCATCACAATCCCTTCAGGATAAATGCCATTTTCGGCACACAGCTTGGTCAACAAAGACAGGGTCAAAAACCCGTGTGCAATCGTCCCACCAAAGGGGGTTTGTGCGGCCGCGGCCTCATCCAGGTGGATGAATTGGTGATCTTCTGTGCAATCCGCAAAGGCATTGATTCTCGCTTGATCTATTTCGAACCACTCTCCTGCCGGCAAGGTCACACCAACTTGATTTTCCATCTCTTCGGGTTTTACCAATTTCATTGTCATGCGCGAATCTCCTGTGCTCTATCAATTGATTAATATCACCAGTTGTGACGTGATTACCCGTCGCGAAAAGTGGCGCCCACCTCTGCGGCGTCGGCAAGATACGGTTTTAATTCGTTGCGGCCGACAACCATCCGATGCACTGCATCGGGGCCATCAGCAAGCCGAAGCGTCCGCTGTCCAGACCACATTTCGGCTAGGGGGGTATCCTGTGAGACACCAATCCCTCCGAACATTTGGATCGCCTCATCGACCACCTTGAGTGTCATATTGGGCACGACCGTTTTGATCATCGAGATCCAAATGCGGGCCTCCTTGGGAGAAGTGTGATCCATCAACCAAGCGGTCTTGAGTGTCAGCAAGCGCGCCTGCTCGATGTTCATTCGAGCGTCGGCGATAATATCGATATTCCCTCCCAACTTATAAAGCGGGCGACCAAATGCCTCGCGCGATACCGCTCTCTGACACAGCAGCTCAAGCGCTTTTTCGGCAGCACCAATGGACCGCATGCAGTGATGAATACGGCCCGGACCGAGGCGCCCTTGCGATATTTCAAAACCACGGCCTGGCCCCAAGATAATATTATCCTTCGGCACTCGCACATTATTGAGCTTTACGCGCATATGGCCGTGTGGCGCATCAAGCATGTTGAAGACCTTGAGCGGCCGTATCATTTCAATGCCCGCGGAATCGAGCGGCACCAGAATCTGTGACTGCTGAAGGTGCTTGGGCGCGTCTGGATCGGTCTTCACCATACAGATCATCACTTTGCAGCGAGGATCCCCAGCACCCGAGGTCCAGTGCTTTTCGCCATTAATGACCCATTCATCGCCCTCGAGGCGAGCTGAAGTTGAGACATTGGTCGCATCAGAAGACGCCACATCGGGTTCGGTCATGCCAAAGCATGAGCGGATCTCACCCATCATGAGCGGCTCCAACCACTGCTTCTTTTGTGCCTCGCTGCCATACTTGTGCAGCACCTCCATATTACCGGTGTCTGGCGCAGAGCAATTAAAGATCTCGGCAGCGAGGCGCGATTTACCCATTTCCTCTGCCAGGTAGGCGTATTCGACCGTATTGAGACCAGATCCCTTCTCACCGGTCAGGAAAAAATTCCACAGACCTTCATTGCGAGCACGACTCTTCAGCGCATCCAGAATGTCGTACTGACGAGGCGTCAGCACAAAAGGATCATCGACTTCGATTTCCGCCACAAACTCCGCTTCAACCGGGCGGATATGCTGCTCGGTAAACGCTCTGACCTGCTCCAATAAGGGCGCAACCTGCTCTGAGATCCCTAAATCCATCATTTGCTCCTAACGCGTGTCGAAACACTATTGATCCGATTATCCCAAGCCATCATCGAGGAAATGACTCAAGATGCGGAAAGTCGGTGACTGCGCCTTATATAATGACACAGCTACTGCCAATATTTCCATGTTGATTTCGTTGCGCATCCACAGTGCAGTGGTTGCGCAAGGGGCAATGACAGTAGCGCAGGCGTCTATTACCGGCAAGGTTAGGGGTGATGTGTTTCACAGATAACAGTTATATCGAGGCGAAATAGGCCTTGGGCCGATCAGGCAACTGCACGAATCTTTGCGTCACTGCGGGGTGACCAAGGCCCCGAGCTCTGGGGCGCGGGCAGCGGCTTTCGATAGACACCAAGCAGACTGAGCCGCTCAATCGTCTTCCTGTTTACCCGCAACTCCGCCACTATGGTGGCACCGGCAGCATCAAAGATTCTTTGACTTGCTCCATGACCACATAGCTCGTTGATTCCTGTACGCCTGGCAGCGTTAATAGCGTTTCACCGAGTAAGCGGCGATACGCATTCATATCCGCCACTCTCGCTTTGATCAGATAATCAAAGTTGCCTGACACCAAGTAACACTCCTGCACTTCCGGCAAATCGAGCGCCGCTAGTGTAAATTCCTCAAAGATGTCCTGCGATGTTCTGTTCAGCCTAATCTGTACAAAAACAACGAGCGCACGATTCAGTGCGGCAGGATCCAGCACAGCCTGATAATGCTGAATCACGCCCTCCCGCTCCAACCGCCGCACCCGCTCCTTGCAAGGCGTGGTGCTCAAGCCCACCCGGCGCGCCAACTCAGTGTGAGCGATGCGCGCATCGCGCTGAAGCAAACGAACAATATTGCGATCAATACGGTCTAGTTGATTTGACTCATTGAATCCCATTGCGCCTCCAGAGGGCTCCTCACACAGAGGGGCTTTATCCAGATAATAAGCCTACAGATCCGATTCTGATAGTTAATATCACTTTTTATATATATATTTTTATTGTAATTAGCCTTTTAAATATATTTTTAAAGTTAATATAGCCTTTTCGTCTCCTCGTTTTTCAGCAAAAATCCGGTCACATTTGAACCTCAGGAATCATACCGATGCAGATTGGCGTACCCAAGGAAATCAAGCCGCAGGAATGCCGTGTTGGTATGACGCCCGCCGGCGTCCGGGAGCTCGTTGCGGCAGGTAATACCGTCCAAGTAGAAACCCAGTGCGGCGCTCGCATTGGCCTGACGGACGACATGTACCGCGATGCAGGGGGCCAAGTGATTGAGACCCCAGAAGCATTATTTGCCCATTGCGACATGATCGTCAAAGTCAAGGAGCCGCAAGCACAGGAGTGTCATCTTCTGCGCGCCGATCAGATCCTGTTCACCTACCTCCACCTAGCTGCTGACCCCGAACAGGCGCAGTTACTCATGGCATCAGGTGCCAGTTGCATCGCCTACGAAACGATTACCTCCCCAGAAGGTGGCCTGCCGCTTCTCGCGCCCATGAGCGTAGTGGCAGGACGACTATCGGTGCAGGCAGGAGCGCACCACATGGAGATCCATCAAGGGGGTAACGGGACTTTACTGGGGGGGGTTCCCGGTGTGCCTTCCGCGCAAGTGCTGATCCTCGGAGGCGGGGTTGTCGGCACCAATGCAATCCGCATGGCACTCGGCATGGGCGCAGATGTCACCGTGATTGATCGATCGGTCAAACGCCTCACTGAACTGGATGAGCAATACAACGGGCGACTGCGCACCATCTATTCCACCACAGAGGCCATCGAGCAATCCGCCAGTGATGCCGACCTCATTATTGGTGCGGTACTCATTCCTGGCGCGTCAGCACCCAAGCTCATCACGCGCCCAATGCTCAAGAACATGAAACCCGGCGCCGTGATGGTCGATGTCGCCATCGATCAGGGCGGTTGCTTCGAAACATCAACGCCCACAACGCATGCCGATCCCACCTACGTCATCGATCAGATCGTGCATTACTGTGTTGCGAATATGCCGGGCGCCGTGGCGCGCACCGCCACAATGGCTTTGACCAACGCCACATTGCCCTACATTCAGCGCCTCGCTAAGGGCGACCTTGGCACGCTACTGCAAGAGGACCCCCACTTTGCTAATGGCTTGAATATTCGTGCTGGAAAAATCACGCACCCGGCAGTGGCAGCGGCGCTCGCGAGCGCGGGAACACAGCAGCCGGCAAACCCGCTTTCTGACCCATCACGCACCCTAGGTAACGCTGCATAATCAAGGCGATAGATGGGCATAAAGCACTTTTTTAAGGTCTTCATGACGGCTCACTGGTCGCGCGCGGTTGCTTGGCTTATCGCCACCGCCTAAAATCAAATTTTTAGATGAAATATCTTTGAGTCATGAACGACCACAGCACCACAGCCTGTCAGCACAAACACGCACCAACCTCTCACGCGCCCATTTTTCGCCGCTTCAGCGACCTGTTTAAAGCGGGGTTCAGCATCGATTGGGGCATCGCTGGATTTCTGATCATCAGCCATTGCTTGGTGCTGATCCTGACGCCCCTAGCTTATGTTTATGCACCAGCTGGCCTGTGGAAAGTGATGTTGGCTTGGACACTAGTGCACGCGTTGATTGCCGCGATCGCAACCACCGCTTACAGCCACCGACTGATTGCTCACCGCGCAGCCAAGGATATTCGACTACCAACACATATCGTCTTTTTAGGGCTACAACTGTTTGCCTTACAAGGGAGCGTGAGGCGGTGGTCGGCACAGCACGTCATCCATCACGCGGTTGATAAAACAGGTCAGCATCACCTCGACCCCTATTCGACCACTTGGTTTGATACCGGCTGGCGCAACTTTCTGTGGTCTCACATGCTGACCTATTTGTTCAATCACCCTGACTCGCGAGAGTTTGACGCCGCTATGAACGCCAAGATGCATCCGGCCATCATCTGGCAAGATAAGCACTATGTGCCACTGCTCATTCTCGCCAACTTTGTACTGCCCATTGCGCTCGGTATCGGCCTCGCGGGGTGGCTGGGCGGTTTTTGTTTACTGGTCGCAAGCAGTGGGGGCTATGTCCTTGCACATCACAACACCTGGACGGTCAACAGCGTGACGCACATGTGGGGCTTTAAAAAAGGCCTGATCAGTTCGGCAAAAAATAACTATATCTGGCTGGGTCCACTGGGAGAGGGGAACCACCATGCCGATCATCACGACCACCCGAGGGATTTTCGTAACGGGTTTGGCTGGACTGGCTGGGTGCTGGACCCTACCCGCTATGTCATTTTATCGCTCCGTGCTATGGGACTCGTTAAAGGACTCAATCGCGCAAGCCGATGGCAAGAGGCGCAAATTATCACTCGCCGCAAAGTGCGCGACACAAAAGCAAAATCGCAATCTATGGTGTGGCAGCGCTGGGAGGACAGGCTAGCGCTGCTCGGGGACGAGTGGCTTGCCGCAGCGCAAACATGGGATCAATTTAAGCTGGAAAAAATCAGACTGACACAGCAAATACGTCAAGCAGGTGCCGATAAGATGGCCGCTGCGCGCGAACGTATGGGTGTCACCCATGAGGAACTTCTGCTCGATCTGCGGGTTCGAAGAGAGGCTGTCCGTGCTGAGATGCAAGACGCCCGAAAGCGGCTTAAAGCGAAGCGTGAAGCGTTTTTTACCGCGCTGTCCGAACTCAAACAAGCCAATATGTCCGTTGCTTAGGGTGCTAGCCTGATAACGAGGTTAGCGTCTTTTAGAAGGACTTTTTCAAGGCGCGGTGTGGCACCAAGCCATCATTCGCAATCATGCGATGTCGACCGAGGCACAGTTGGCGAAACGATCGCTTTGCCGACTAAAGATTCCGTTTCTGTGAGCAATACCCCATAGATCGAATAATCTTTTCCATTCGCTTAACGCATAATGGCGAGGTTATATTAAGCAGCGCGTGGGAAGCCCCTTTTGCCAAGCTCATGGTCACTCAATGGCCGCAAAACGCGCAAATATCCACGTCCACATTATGATCGGTATAGGTTGTTGTCATGCATCGAGTCACACCCGAAATCGAGGCACTCTCTAGGGAGATCCTCACCTACACAATGGACCGGCTCAAAATGGATCCGCCTGAACTGGATCACCCTCTGTCGCAAGCCGCGCTGGAGGCTGCCGCTGGGCAAACGATTACTGAGTCTGGGTTAGGCGGCGAAACCGCGTTGAGGCTCTTCATCGACACGCTGGCGCCGGCCTGCATCTCTGAGGATCACCCCCGATATCTGGCCTTCGTGCCGACCGCCCCGACAGACGTGTCCACCCTGTTCGACCTGGTCGTAGGCGCATCCAACATTTGTGCCAGCAGCTGGCTAGAGGGTGCTGGAGCAATCTATGCAGAGAATCAAGCACTGCGATGGATTTCAGATATCGCCGGCTTTCCTCCTGAGGCGGGCGGCGTGTTCGTCAGCGGCGGGACCGCGGGGAACTTATCCGCATTAGTGGCTGCGCGTCACGACTGGCGCCAAAAGCAACCTGATCACGCGACACAACGAGGATTAATACTGTCCTCCCGAGGGGCGCACGCTTCGGTTCAACAAGCCGCCCACGTGATGGATGCGGACCTCATTCAATCAGGCGGCCATCGACTGACCGGTGCCGATGTCGCAGCCACTATTGCTGCGTTAAGCGAGACCGATCGATCGCGACTGTTTGCCGTCGCCTGCACTGCAGGCACCACCAATCTGGGTATCATCGACGACCTAGAAGGCATTGGCGCCATCTGCAAGCAAAACGCCGTGTGGTATCACGTCGATGGCGCTTACGGCGGCGCGGCGCTCGCAGCTCCCTCAGCCAGAATGCTGTTTAACGGCATTGAAACAGCGGACAGCTTCATTGTGGACCCACATAAATGGCTGTTCGCCCCTTTTGACTGCTGTGCACTCATCTATGCGGACCCCGCGAAAGCACGGCGAGCCCACCGACAGCACGGTGATTACCTCGAGGTCTACTATGATGGCACATGGAATCCCAGCGACTACGCACACCACCTATCGCGACGGGCACGCGGGCTGCCCTTCTGGTTCAGCCTCGCGGTGCATGGCACACAGGCCTACGCAGACGCCGTTGAGGTGACACTCGATCGAGCGCGCGAGGCAGCAACCATGATCGACGCACATCCCCACTTGGAGCTCGTAACTGACCAGCAACTTTCTATTTGTGTGTTTCGACGACTTGGCTGGACCCCTGACGATTACAAGTCCTGGAGCAGTCAGTTATTGGAAAGTGGCATTGCCCTTGTTACCCCGACTAAGCACGAAGGCGAGACGGTCTTGAGGTTTTGTGTCGTCAATCCTCGAACCAGCAGCGATGACATTCAGCAGGTGCTCGAATCCTTGTGATAGATTAAATAAAGTGCCTGACAAGGTAAGCTATTCTTGCACGGGGAGCGCTGAGCAGATGTCAGAATCGATCGTGAACGAGCAAGCGTCAATCCTCTGCGCCTATTCTCTTGATGGCAATGGATCCGGCACACCCCTGCACGATTTGACATCAGCCAAAGTGGGCACCACATCCTCACCCGTGTGGATACATTTAAATGCCAATGCGCCGGCCACAGAAGCGTGGTTATCCGATGTGGCCCATTTGCCTAACGCCACCCTAGTGACGGCGTTACTCGCACCGGATACTCGCCCTCGCATCCTGACCCAAGATCAGGGTGTACTGCTCATCCTGCGGGGCGTTAATTTGAACGATAATGCCGACCCCGAGGATATGGTATCCATTCGCATCTGGATGGAAGAAACGCGCTTCATTTCTGTTCAACTGCGCAACTTGAAAGGCGTCGATGAAATGCGCCATCGGCTTCAATCTGGCGACGGACCCACTGACGTCGGAGACCTCATTACTGGCTTTATCGAGAGTTCGATCAACCGCTTATCCCCCGTTGTAGATGACTTGATCGACGGTATCGACGTGGTTGAGGACTGCATTCTGCAAATGGAAATTGAGGGTCTTCGCGACATCATCGTTTCCATGCGGCGAAAATCGATTATCTTCCATCGATTTTTGATGCCTCAACAGAAGCTGATCGGGCAGCTGATCGAAACTAAATTTGCTTGGCTCACAGCCGAACACAGGCGACGACTGCTCGAAGCTCAAAACCACGTCATTCGATTCGTTGAAGAACTGCAGGCGGTTAAGGATCGCGCTCAAGCTGTGCAAGATGAAATCGCCAATATTCTGAGTGCGCGGCTCAATCGTACTGCGTATCTCTTTTCGCTCATCGCGGCGATTTTCTTACCGCTGAGTTTCTTGACCGGACTGCTAGGTATTAACGTTGCGGGTATTCCGGGCAGTAGCGACCCCAATGCTTTCCTGCTGGTGTGTGGCATCTTGGTCGCTGTCGTGTTGGTTCAAATCACCATTTTTAAGAAGTTAAGTTGGTTTTAACCCCGATTTCAATCACCGACCCCGGTGACGGAGGTATCTACCGCACAACCGCCGCTATCACGCCACCACCGACGGGGCTTGATGGACGAGTACCAGTGTTAATCGAGTGGTTTCGCAAGACACGACATCATTAAAAATAAGTCGGTAAACTGTGAACCAAAATATGCGCCCATTAGGCAGTACTCATAGGGGAACCGACCGTCATGCCAGACTCAACCCGGTTTAAACCTTGGCTCATCGCGGCCATGACATTATTGAGCGTACTCGGGCTTATTGTCTTTACGCCCTGGTTTGTCGGTGAAGTCAGGGGGTCTGCGACCTCATCGCGTTTTGAGGCGAGCTACCCGTTGACGTTTCCCAGCGATTTTGACTGGGGAGTGGCAGTCGCCGCTCAACACGTCGAACATCAGCAGCCGAGCGACTGGACGGCATTCGAACGACGGGTCATCAAAGAAGGTAAGACAGGCACCGGTGACCAGCCCGGCCAGGCTAAACCCGGACACATTCGCAATCTCGACAGCGTCTCAGATGAGGTCCGCTTAAAAAAAGTCGACTTTGATAATCGCTATGAGAGTGACTTTGAAGCGTTGGCCGAATTAGGCCTCAACAGCTACCGGTTCAGCCTCTCGTGGGCCAGATTGTTTCCGCGCGCTGACATGACTGAGCCTGACCCTGCAGGTATAACCTTTTACCGTGAGGTCATCGCCGCAGCCAAAAAAAATGGGCTTAAACCACATGTCTCTTTGTTTCATTTTTCGACACCAGAATGGTTATGGGAAGAGCAAGGCGGCGAGCGAGGCTGGGAGCGAGAAGACGCGTTACAACACTGGAATCGTTACGTCACCGCGGTATCTGAACTGCTGGGCCCTGAGATCAGCCACTGGTGCACCCTCAACGAGCCAATGGTCTACGTGCTATGGGGCTATTTAGAGGGGATCTTCCCGCCGTTAGAGCAAAGGGCCAATCCCGAAGCCACTGCTCCAGTCGTGGCTCGGCTGCTCGAGGCGCATGCCAGTGCCTACCAAATATTGCATCGCGATGCAGCGCAACGTAACCAGACGATTAAGGTCGGGCTCACACAACACACCCGCGCCTTCGAACCGTGGCGCAATTGGCACCTTTTCGATCGCCTGGCAGCGGGCTTTATCCAGCAGGCATTTATTTGGGATATTTTTGATGCGATCGAGAGCGGCACCTACGCCATGACAGATAGCGAATACCAGCGCACGATCGATGGCCTCCAAGGAACGCAAGACTACGTCGGGATCAACTACTACGGACGGTTCTATGTGCAAATGGATGCCGATGCACTCGACAAAGGACCCGTCACGCATACCCGCGACCCGAGAGATACTGAAGAACTCGCCAGCGATCTAGACTGGGCCCTCTATCCGATCGGATTCAGTCAAATCCTAGAGGAAGCGTGGACACGCTATGGCAAGCCCATCCAGATTCTGGAAAACGGCATCGCCGATGAAGCCAACCCCGACACGCTGCGACAGACCTTCCTGACCAGCCATCTCAGAGAGGTTTGGCACGCTATGAACATCCGTGGTGTCGATATTGATGGTTATTTCCATTGGTCTCATTTGGATAACTTCGAGTGGGCAGAGGGATTTGGCCCACGCTTTGGTCTCTATGCCGTCGACTATGACAACGACTTTGCGCGGACGCCGCGCGGTAGCGCCGACGTTTACGCTGACATTATCAAAACCGGTCTGAGCGAGTCGCTATGGGAACAAACAAGGGGTCCTTTTTAGCAGTGTGACGCACCCTGCGCTGGCCCAATCAACCTGAGATGACAGGACTTCTGATAGTCAGGTCCTTACTCAGGGGGCGCAGCAGCACAAACCAGATGACAATTGAGCCCGATAACAGCTGAGCGCACCACAATTTGACCATGAGAATACAATGCTAAAAGACCACCTCCCACAACGCAGTCTAACCATTGCGCTGATGCTTGCCCTACTGGCCGGCTGCTCGACTACGGTGAAAGCACCCTTTGAGATGCCTGAGGCTGAATGGACGCAACCTGCGGCTAGCGACGGGCTACTTGCCCAGATTGAAGCCGACATAACGGCGCGAGCAGAACCACTCGGCGAGCAGAATAGTTATTCGAAGGCAGGCATTTCGGGTTTTAAACTGCTCGACAGAGGTGAAGATGCCCTCAGATGGCGACTGGCACTGATCGACTCCGCGACGCAAAGTATCGACACGCAGTACTACCTCTATCACGGCGACAACACGGGTTTACTCTTCACGAGCCGACTGCTCGAGGCCGCTGATCGCGGGGTGAAAGTCCGCATCATCATCGACGATATGGGCACACTCGCCATCAGCCCGTCACAAGCAAAGCTCCGCGATAGTATGGGCGCCTTAATGATCGCTCATCCCAATATCTCGCTGCGATTATTTAACAGCAGTGGCAATCGCAACCTTCTGGGGCGGGGTTGGAGTTTCGCGACCCAGTTTGAGCAGCTCAACCACCGCATGCACAACAAATCACTCACGGTGGATAATCACGCGACGATAGTGGGCGGTCGAAATATCGGTGATGAGTACATAGGGCTCAACCCGCATTTTAACTTTCGCGATATCGACGTCTTGGGCTTTGGTCCGGTTGCGAGGCAGGCGTCATCAGTTTTCGACGTATTCTGGAACAGCGGTTGGGTCATTACCGCTGACCCCTCAACCCAAGCAAAGGCAGAGGGTATTTATGAGACCCAGCGCCTTGCGCTGAGGCAGGAGCTCCAGCAATCGGAGACGCTGGCGCAATTTTCACTGGTGGCGCGCAGCTGGGAATCTGAATTCAATGCCCTAACACCCCTGCTCCACCTCGGCCCCAGCGAAGTCGTCACGGATCGACCCGATTCGGACGGCATCAGCAACGAGGTCTTTGACTGGGTGATGGAGAATTTACCCGCGGTACAACAAGACCTCCTGGTCACTAACGCCTACCTCATCCCCGGGCCAGAGGGTGTCGCGATGCTCGATGATTTGGTGACGGCGGGCGCCGAGGTGACGATTCACACCAACTCGCTGGCCTCACAAGATGTCGCTGCTGTAAACAGCCATTATAAAGGGTGGCGAAAACCCATTCTGGCATCTGGCGCTTCGCTGTTTGAGGCGCGGCACGATGCGGCGATCAAACAATCGATGGTGGATACCAAACCCGTCAGCGCACGCTACATGGGATTGCACTCTAAATCGCTGGTAATGGACAGGCGCTTCGCTGTCATAGGCTCCGCCAACCTCGATCCACGCTCCGCTTTTTTGAACTCAGAAATGATCGCCATCATAGACAGTGAAAGTCTTGCCGAAGAGCTGGCACAGGCCATCCTTCTCGACACCTCCCCCGCCAACAGCTGGGAAGTGGACCTTAACGATAAAAACCAAATCATCTGGCGTAATGATGTTGAAACTGTCAGTCGACAGCCTGCCCGAAACGGCTGGCAACGATTTCAGGATCTGTTCTTCATGCTGTTTCCGAAGCGGCTTTATTGATAGCGCGTGAGCCCGGGAGGTCGCTGAGCAGTGAGCATCGGCAGAGCCCTTTAATCGCCCAGATAAAAAAAGCATTGTTGACTGTTTTTCACAGCGAGGGTACCTTGCCATAACGCTCGCGCGCCTTAATGAGCGGCCCGCAAAATCCCCGAGGCAATATCCGGCTAGCATGTCAGGCCACCTGGGGGAGCGATCAAGATAAAACGTCCAAGGAGACTGACCGTGTCTATCCCAAAGGAAACACTGCTGCACGCTTATCGTTCCATGAAGACGATCCGCGAATTCGAAGAACGCGTCCATGCGGAAATCATGAATGGCCAAATTCCCGGCTTTACCCACTTATATACCGGGCAAGAAGCCAATGCGGTTGGCGTCTGCGCTCACCTCGATGAGAGTGACACCATCATCTCCACCCATCGCGGCCATGGACATTGTATTGCCAAAGGTGCCGACGTCTCCGGCATGATGAAGGAGCTATTTGGGTCCTCTGAGGGCCTTTGCAAGGGCAAAGGCGGCTCCATGCACGTAGCAGACATCGACAAAGGTATCCTCGGTGCAAACGGTATCGTTGCCGGTGGCCCGCCCATTTCTGTCGGCTCGGCATTGGCTGCCAAGATCCGCAAAAACGGCAAAGTAGCGGTATCGTTTTCTGGCGACGGTTCGGTCAATCAAGGCACCTGTTTCGAGGCCATGAATATGGCAGTTGTGCTGCAAGTGCCCGCCGTCTTTGTCATAGAAAACAACTATTACTCTGAGCACACACACATTGACTACGCTGTGGGCTGCGACGATTTGAAGGCGCGTACCGAAGCCTTCGGTTTCCCTGTTTTTGTTGCCGATGGGGCAGACTTTTTTGCTGTGCATGAGGCGGCTGGCAAAGCCATCGCGCATGCCCGTGCCGGCAACGGCCCGGCGGGCGTATTTGCCGAGCAAGGGCGATACCACGGCCACTTTGTGGGTGATCCTCAGGCCTACCGTGGCGAAGGCGAACTCGAAAATCTGCGCGAAAACCATGATCCATTGAAAGTCTTTCGCCAGCATATGGCGACCTCCGGCGAGCTGAGTGAAGCCGAGCTGGACGCCATCGACGCCGACGTCATGGCTGAAATCGAACAATCTGTGGTGGATGCCAAGGCGGCGGCGAGACCGACGCCGGATCAGGTTACGGCAGATGTCTATATTCAATACGGTGCAACGGCGTAAGGGGGACATACCATGCCTGAAAAAACGATGCGCGACGCAATCAACGAAGCCCTGCATCAAGCGATGGAGCAGGATGAGTCTGTCTTTGTCATAGGTGAAGACGTCGCGGGATGCAATGGCAGCGCCGGCGACGTGGGTTCCGTCGGCGGTGTCTTCGGCGTGACCAGCGGCATCTACAATCGCTGGCCTGATCGCTGTGTCGATACGCCGATTTCTGAGTCCGCCATCGTCGGCGCTGCTGCTGGCGCAGCGCTTGTGGGGATGCGCCCCGTTGCCGAAATTATGTTTGCCGACTTTATTGGTGTCTGTATGGATCAGATCGTCAATCAGATGGCTAAGTTTCGCTACATGTTTGGCGGTAAGAGCCGATGCCCCGCAGTGATTCGATTTTCCGCGGGCGGCGGGTTCAGCGCGGCGGGCCAGCACAGTCAGGCGATGTATCAAGTGATGACGTCATTTCCCGGGCTCAAGGTCGTGGTGCCCTCGAATGCCTATGATGCCAAAGGGCTCCTGCTATCAGCGATTCAGGACGATGATCCCGTGCTATTTTTCGAGCCAAAAGTGCTCTACCAAGAAACGGCGGAAGTGCCTGATGAGATGTATACCATTCCATTTGGGCAGGCCAATTTTGTGCGCGAGGGAGACGATGTCACTGTGGTCGCATTTGGACAAATGGTGCCCAAGGCAGCCGCAGCGATTGACGCACTGGCGGCTGAGGGCATTAGCTGTGACTTAATTGATCCGCGGACCACCTCTCCTCTCGATGAGGCGGCGATTCTGGAGTCGGTTAGCGCAACCGGAAGGTTAGTGGTAGTTGACGAGGCTCCGCCTCGCTGCGGCCTGACGGCTGACATTGCGGGACTGGCCGCTGATAAGGCTTTTAGCAGCTTGAAAGGCCCCATTAAACAAGTCTGTGCACCCCATAGTCCAACGCCCTTTTCACCTGAACTAGAGGCGGCCTATTTGCCCGATGCAGATAAAATTACCGCGGCGATCAAAGAGACCCTCGCCTAAGCGCATCGAATTACTAGGAGTATTTTTGTGAGCGAGATTTATCCCATCGCCGTGCCCAAGTGGGGCATTGAAATGGTTGAAGGCACCATCACCACTTGGAACAAATCGGAAGGCGATGTCATTGCCAAGGGCGATGAAGTCTTTGAAATGGAATCGGATAAGATTGTTAATGTGTGGGACGCTCCCGTTGCGGGCGTGCTGCGTCGCATCATTGCGGCGGCCGGTGATGCTCACCCGGTGGGTGCACTGCTAGGCGTTATTGCCGCCGCCGACGTGAGCGATGCGGATATTGATCAGTTCATTGCAGAACATAGTAGCGCTAACGCCGACACCGAGGCATCACCCGCCACAGCCGGAACAACCGCACCCCAACAAACAACGCAAACGGGAGACGCGTATACACGCTCCTCTCCCAGCGTCCGTCGCCTTGCCGACGAGCTAGGCGTCGATCTAGGAACCGTGACTGGCACTGGGCGCAGAGGGCGCATTACCGACGATGACGTTAAGGCCGCGACAGGCAGTGACAGCAGCGCCCCTGAGGGAGTGCAGGTCATACCGCTTAGCGCCACGCGAAAAACCATTGCACGACGGTTGACCGAAGCCAAACAATCGATCCCGCACTTTTATCTGACCGCGGAATACGCGCTAGATGGACTGCTGGCACACCGCGCCAAACTCAATGAAACGGGTAGCGTTAAAGTCTCAGTCAACGATTTATTGGTATGGTCCGTAGCGCAGGCACTGATGAAAGAACCGCGTGTTAACGTCAATCTCGTGGACGACAACATTCATCAGTTTGACGCCGCCCACATTTCAGTGGCCATAGCGACCGATGAAGGACTGTATCCCGCTACCGTTCGCAATGCCGACACCCTCTCGCCAGCAGAGATAGCCGAAGCAACGGCTGCGCTGGCCGAAAAAGCCAAGACGGGAAAACTCACCAAAGACGATATCTCGGGTGGCTCTTTTACGGTGTCTAATTTAGGGATGTTTGGCATCACGCAGTTCACCGCGATTATTAATCCGCCGATGGGCGCCATTCTCGCCATGGGCAAAGCGTCACAACAGACCGTCATCCGAGATGGCGAAGTCAGCATTGCCACGATACTCAGTGTGACGCTCTCTTGCGATCATCGGGTTATCGATGGTGCGGTAGGGGCGCAATTCTTGGCGACATTAGACGAGGTGATTGCAGCGCTTTAAAGTGCTGCACCGCATAAGCTCAACCCGCGGTCGCATCAACGTCGGCAAGTCTAACACCGCAAGCAGGTAGTCGACGCGGCCCGCGTGATCCCCGAGCACCCAGCACGACTCAGCGTCTACTGGGTGACCATCGCAATGCGCGGCACAAAGATCTGTAGTAGCAAGGCAGAAATGAGATGCAAACACGCGATCATTAAAAAGACGCTTTCATAACCAGCGCTTTGAATCATGAAGCCGGCCAACAAACCCAGCAAACTCCCGCCGAGACTCCCCACCGCACCGAATACCCCCCACACCGTCGCGACCCGATCAGCTGGAAACAAGTCGGTTGGCAACGTAAAGAAGACCGAGCCCTTGACCTGAATGGCAAACAGGCCAAAGCAAATCAACGCCAGCGCTACCATGCTCGACTCGACGTAAAAGGCTGGCACCACCGCCATGGCAACAAGTACCGCACCCAGCCAGATCACCCACTTTCGGGCGCTATTAATACTATGACCACGACGCACTAGCGCAGAACTCAGTGACCCACCGCTCAACGCGCCTAGGTCAGCAAACACCCAAGGTAGCCAGGCGAATAAAGCAATGGCCCTAAGATCAAAGCCGCGTATATCGATGAGATACTGCGGCAGCCAAAACAAAAAAAAGTAGAAGGGAAAATCGCTCACTATCCGGGCCACTAAGATGCCCCAAAACTGTCGGTATCTGAGCAGTTGCGTCCAGCCAACCCCGCTTTGCTGCTCAGAGCGTTGTGACAAAATGAGGGTGCGCTCTGCTTCGCCCAGCGTGGGGTGCGATTCGGGTAAGTGATACCACCGGCGCCAGAGTACAGCCCATATCAATCCAAGTGCGCCCGGAATAATAAAAGCCCATTGCCAACTCAATGTTTGCATAATCCAAACGGTCAGTGGCGGGGTGATAATGGCGCCCAAGCCCGCGCCCAACATAAAAATAGCCACCGCTGTGGCACGCTCGTTAGCCGGAAACCATTGCGCGACAGCTTTACTCGCCGCCGGAAAATTGGCCGCCTCTGCAAGGCCTAACACCACTCTCATCGTGAAGAACGACCACACGCCACGGCCGAATGCATGCAACACAGTGGCCACACTCCAAAAAACAACCGCCAGTTCAAATGCCCGTTTGGTGCCCAATCGATCGATCAACGGGCCTGAGATCAATTGACCAATGCCATACGCCAGAAGAAACCCGCTGGTGATAAGCCCGTAATCGGCATCATCAATGGCGAACTTTTCCCGCACAACGGGCGCCACAACGCCAAACACCGACCGGTCGATGTAGTTGATGGTCGTAATCACCGCCAGCAAGATCGCAATGCGCCAACGCGTCGCCATAAGCTTCCTTATTTTTTATTGTCGCCAACGGCTACTGCGCCGATGCCCCCTGTAAGAGAAGCAATGGCATCTCTCTGAGCATGGACTAAGTTATCACTACACTAACAGCCAGTGCGATGAGTATCCCGCCAAACATGCGATTCAACAAGGTCGCGTGGCGCTGCAGTCCCGATAAGACGGCCGTTTGTGCAAGCATCATCGAAACCAGTGCATACCAAAGCATATCGATGCCAGCAGCGGTGCTCGCGATGAGGGTTTTCTCTAAGGCCGTCGCATCAGGCTGGATAAACTGGCTGAACAACGCCGCAAAAAAAAGTGCTATTTTCGGGTTCGAGACGGCAATCACGAGACCCTCAACTCCCGCACCCCTTGTCGAGGAGCGAGGCAATTCCTCCATGGGGACTGCGGCGCTCGACTGACTCATCAGGACCCGAATACCGAGGTAGAGCAGAAATCCAGCGCCAGCGAGCTGGACGACAGCAAACCAATTGGGCTGCTCGGTCAACAGTACGCCCAGGCCATTGGCCATCAATAACGCCCAAAGTAAAATGCCGACACCGTGAGCCATGGCACACACTATGCCATCCCGCGCACCACCGCGTAGCGCGTGCCTTGCCACGACTGCCAAACTGGGCCCGGGAGACATTGCACCGAGTAAGCACACGAGTGCCAAAGGTAACCACGCTGACCAAGTCATTCCCTCATCCTATATTGTTTGCAGGAGATTACCCTCATTTCGCACCGTCATAACCGTAAGCACAGCATGTTGCTCCCCACTTTAAACTGCTATATCTTCAGATAATTGAAATAGTTGTAACTTGCGGCACCACGGTGAAACGCAAGGCGGCGATATAAAAACCCTGTGTTCGCAATTAGTGGGACACTAAATAAAAAGAGGATGCGTTATGTCGAGGGATTCCAAAGAGCGTCAGAGCCCCTTTCATACAAAGGCCATCGTTGCCGGCGTTGCCGCTGCGATTGGCGCCGGTGGTGCCGGTTTGGCTTGGAGTGCCGAACTCGAAGAAGTCGTGGTGACGGCGCGGCAAAGGGCTGAGTCGTCGCAAGATATTCCCATGATGGTTCAATCCATTTCAGGCGAGGACCTCCAGAAACAAGGCATCACCACCCTAGAGGACTTTTCTCGACAAGTAGCCGGCCTCAATGTCCAAACCTCAACACCAGGACAGAACACGATTGTTTTTCGGGGTGTCAGTGATGGTGGTGGGTTCTTAGTCGATCCGACAGCTGCAATCTACTTAGACGAGCAGCCGATGTCGCTGACGTCTGCGGCACCCGATATCTATCCTGTCGACCTGTCGAGAATCGAAGCTCTAGCAGGGCCTCAATCTACTCTGTATGGCGCGTCATCACAGAGTGGCGCGATTCGTGTAATCACCAATAAACCTGACCCCTCAGAATTCACCGCTAACATTGGTGGCGGGCTATCCTCAACTTCCGGCGGGGGCACCGGCTACCAAGTAGATGGCACCGTGAATATCCCGCTCAGCGATTCAGTCGCTATCCGCCTATCGGGCTTCAGTGCGCGCGATGCCGGCTACATCGATAGCGTACTGGGTACCACCGTTGTTGCAGCGGACTACTTCCCTGGATTGGACGTCGGCGGTCAAAAAACGAATGCGGGCGCTGTCGCAGACGACATCAACGAAACCGAATGGATGGGGGGCCGTGCCGCTATCCGGTGGCTGATCAATGACAACTGGACCGCCACCGCAGCAGTCAATTACCAAGATCTTGAAGCAGACGGCTATAACGACTACGACCCCAGTGTGGGCGATCTTAAAACCATCAAGTTCAATAAAGAAATCCGCACAGATGAGTGGACCCAGACCAGTTTGGTGATTGAAGGAGATCTCGGGTTCGCACAACTCGTTTCGGCCACGTCTTACTATGACCGCGACTTCCTCTACGCCAATGACACGCAATCTTATGCAGCCTACTTTCACTACTCTTTTGGAGTGTATTACGGGTATGCCACCTATGATTTCGGGACTGACCCCACTGGCTACCTAATCAATGACCAAAATAATGAAAGCTTGTCGCAAGAATTCCGGTTGAGTGGCGCTACAGACCGAGTTGACTGGACCGTTGGAGCGTTCTGGCAAGAGTCAGAAGAGTTTTGGGACTTCAAGAGCTACGTAGACGGCTATCGAAACTCCCCAGCCTTTGAGGCCTGGAGCTACTACTACCCGGGTATCGCTCCCTCCGATATTTGGTGGAATTCATTCCAAAGCCAAGATAGAACCGATAAAGCGATATTTGGTGAAATCGATATCGAAATTATTGAGGATCGGTTGACTGCACTGTTAGGCGGTCGATGGTACGAGGTAGAGCGTGAGCTCAGCTACACAGTAGAGCGCCCCGATGACCGCATTGATCGACAGCTTCCCGATAGAGAAGCGAATGACGACGGCTTTATTCCAAAATACGGCCTGGAACTGCAGATCAACGACGATATCATGGTGTACGGGGTTTACTCGGAAGGTTATCGCGTCGGTGGCACTAACCGCGGTCGCGGCCTTGATATTGGGGGAGACGGTAAGTTCGGTCCCACCCTACCCGTAGCTTACGAGTCCGATATCCTTGAGAACACTGAGTTTGGACTGAAATCCAGCTGGGCCGACGGTCGCGTCATATTGAATGCGGTCTACTACACCATGAAGTGGAAAGACATGCAGAACGAGGTTACCGATCCCAGTAACCAGCTGGGCAGTTTAAGTGGTGGAGTGTATCAAAACGTTCCCTTCCAGATCGTGGTCGGAAATGTGGGTGACGCAGAAGTGAAAGGCTATGATCTTGAACTTAAAGCGTTGCTAGGAGAGAACTTGGAGGTCGGTTTTAATATGACTGACATTCAAGACGCCTTTGTGGAGGGCCAACAGGAATACGACGATCCTCGTGTTATTGGCGGTACAGTGTCATCCGGCCTCGACCCACAGTCAGCCCTCCCGTTATTTGCTGACACCAGTTACTACTTGTACGCGGAGTACTCTGGTATCGATATCCTCGGCGGCACAGGAGGCATTCGTCTGCAACATAGCTACGTCGGAGACTCACTGAATCAGCTTACAGATGGCGCGAAAACGCCACAGATGCAGCAAGGTGACTATGACATTACCGACGCTGTCTTCACTTGGGAGCGAGAGGGATGGTCTGCTCAGCTGCGGTTTAACAACATCTCAGATGAGCGCGGCATCACTTACGAAGATACTTCAGACTTCGATACGGCGTGGGGGCGTAATAGCTCAATTGTGATTCGGCCGCGGAATTTTGCCTTCTCACTGAGACACTATTTCTAAGACGACGCATCAGCATAAAAAAGGGCGCTTTAGCGCCCTTTTTTATGCTCTACTTTTTTAAAGTGGCGTCATTTATACCCATTCTGCTGGCCACTGTTCTAGACCATGAATCGCGTTGCGGATATCCATCGTTAAGTTAACCGCCGTCAGACTTTTACCCTCCACAATATCGATAATTGAGACCGTAGAGGGCGAAGAACCCGCCGCGATCAAACGCTCATTCAGCACGCAAAGACCTCGACCAAAGCCTTGTCGAGCAATCCGCGAATCATCAATTCCTTGAAACTCCAACTCATTGGTAGGGAATTTGGGTACTGGAACCGCGACCGTTTTCCCGTCACGGCTCGCATAACGAACTGCATCGGCAGCGGTATCGTTGAGCAGAATACCGCCTTGATGGGGCATAGCGTTATGACAACCCTTCGGTAAGTTACAAATCTCGCTAATCGCCATATCGGATGAGACTGCTAAAAGTGCCTGGGTATTGAGGCCACTGAAAGAGATACCATCGCTATCTACCCTGACCATATTCAGGTGATACGAGTTCACGAAAGCAGGACCTCCTCGGTTTCTGGGATCAAAAGGCTGCCCCACCCATTCTGTGCCATTTTTCGAGACATAAAGCCCCCAGACAAACTCCTGTTTGCGTAGATCAAATGCCAAAATGGAGTCAAACCCGGTCGAAGTCAGGAACAAAAGGTTATCCCGCCGACAGATCTCATGGCAGTGCCGCAAATACTCATTGCGGTAAGACGCTACCGGCACAAAATCGGGCGAATAACAAAACAGCTCATCGCTGGCAGCAATCCAAATGGCGTCCTCTGTAAACTCAATGCCTCGCAAGCCGCGATCCCAGCCTCGCCCTGCAAAATCAATATCGCCTGTATTCCAATCAATCTTCTGTTCAACCCGCTGAGATTCAAAATCAATGAGGTAAACACCACCGTGACTCTGCCCTTTCTCCGAGCCTCGCACGACCGAGGTTGCGAGTAGCTTTGGCAGCATCTGCATCATGACAACGCCTCGGGAAGATCAGGAAAGACCGGCTCTAAGATCTCCTTAAGGCTATCAAGATGAGCGCCATAGCGCTTCCAAGTCTGCACCGAACCACTGTAAATAGGTTGTCTCACCTGTTCTGAACTGGCCGTTCGCACAGACCGTTTTGTCTCATGGAAGGCCACACACGCCTCCTCAAACGGCAGCTCACAAAAAGCCAAAATGCGACGCACTTGGGTTTCTAAATCCGCAACCACTTCCTCGTACTGAACCCGCAATACCTGCCCCGGCAGCACCTCATCCCAATGATCCATCAATTGACAGTATTCCAGATAGAATTCGCCTAATTCAAAGAGATCGTAAGTAAACGTTTGTCCCTTGGCAAAGTGCTGCTTAAAACAGCCAAAACAGCTGTCCATCGGGTGGCGTCGCGCATCAATAATCTTTGCATTCGGCAGGATCGTCTTAATAAACCCAACATAAGCAAAATTATTCGGCATCTTATCGGTGAAAAACGGCGCACCTCGTCGGTGTCGGCGCGTCTGCTCCAAGTATTGCTCACCCAGCGCCAAAAGCGTCTCTGGCGACAGGTCTGGCATGCACTGGGGGAACACTTGTCCCGCCCTGGGCTGCGTTAAGCCCTGCGCAATCATCGAGATATCGGGTAACTCACTGGTACCGTCAACTTGCGAGTGACTCGCTAAAATCTGCTCAAGCAGTGTTGAACCCGAGCGCGGCAAACCTAAAATGAAGATCGGCGCTGAATCTGAACACCCGGCTAAGGCCGCGTCTGACTCAAAAAAAGCGCTACTGAATATCTCTCGCATCCGTTCATGGGCGATCCCAGTTTGTACCGGATCATAAGCAATCGTCTCGCGATGCAATTGATTCGCCAGTGCGTAGTGCTCAAACGCCTGATCGTAATCCTTGTCGTCTTCAAAAGCTTTACCTAAAGAAAAGGCGAAATGGACTCGGCAGTCCACCGGTAGGGAATCATCAGCCAACCGCTCAGTCATGGTCTCAACATCTTGTTCCGTAAAACGGAACGTCTTTAAATTAGCCAAACTGTAATAAGTCTCACCAAAATTGGGCCGTAAGGTAATCGCCTTCCGGTAAGCAGCCACCCCTCCCTCTTGATCACCCACAGTCTTGAGAACGTGTCCTAATCCGATATGTGCCCCCGGTAATTCAGGATCCAAGGCGACCGCTTGCTGATAAGACTGAACCGCTTGCTCTGGACGAGCCGCCATTGCCAATGCCGCACCGAGGTAGTAGTGCGTTAACGCATTATCCGGTTCAAGACGCTGCGCCTCCTCCAATACCGACACCGCCCCTTCGTACTCATGGAGCTCTTTCAAAACAGTACCGAGGTCGTGCCTAGCCGCCATAAAACGGGGCTGCCTATCAATAATCTCCTCGAGTATCGTGCGTGCATCGTCGTAGCAGCTCGCCATCATAGCGAGTCGCGCTAGCAATAATGCGGGGTTGACGTCGTGTGGGTTATCGCGCACCAGCTCTTGAGCGAGTTTTTCTGATTCTCGAAACTGGCCTTTAATAAAGAGTCGAGTCGCTTCCTCTAGCTTAGCCTGCATCGGTGAGCGACTTGACGCCTCTTTCCGCAGGGCGTCGGCTTCAGCAACCCGGCCCAAGTTCTGATACGCAGTACCCAACTTACTCAATAAGGGCGCGTGTTCAGGACGGAGCTGCCTTGCCTTTTCTAAATGGGTCACTGCCTCTTCCGGTCGGCCCATATTGAGCAAGATCGTGCCCAGATCTTCCTGTGCTGTGGCATGACCGGGCGCCGCTCGCACAGCGCGACCTAGCAATTGGGCCGCCTCCTGAAGCTCACCACGCTCCGCTAAGATAGAGCCCAGCAATGAGACAAAGTTGATGTCGCCGGGATCGCGCTCCAGCGCATCTCGAACCAGTGTCTCAGCTTCTTGCTGGGCGCCCGTTTTAAGCAGTGCAATCGCCTTCTCGAAAACTTTTCTCGGGCTCTGATCATTCATACAAAAATGCTCTGCAAAGTAAGCAACTTCGCGCTGTTATCACCAAAAACTTAGTGTGCCAGATTTCCTCCCCAGCAACACGATTGACCGTTGCTTATTGTGCCAACGGGTGCGAGAGTAAGTCGAGGCTTGCATTTCTCACCGACAAATCCGCATTGAGGTCGATTGTGACGACACCCCCACTCTCTATCGCGAATACCGATAACCCCTTTGATCGCCGCGGCCCCTTCCTCCTTAGCCTTTTGATGACCCTAGTCGGATACAGCGTTCTGGTCGCGCTCCCAGCCATCAACGGCGCCTGGGTCGATCAACTCGGTTTTAGTGAAGTGGAGGTCAATCGGGTTGCCTCTGCTGACTTGCTCGGGCTATTTCTCGGTGCTGTCATGACGAGCATTCTCATTCGGCGCGTTAACAGGCAACTCCTGATCTACCTCGGCATTTTCCTCGCGGTATTGGCCAACGCACTGTGTACGCGATATGTTGATTACGACACCACTTTACTGCTCCGATTATTAGCGGGGCTGGGAGCAGGGATCTATACCGCCGTCGCCGTCGCCTGTCTTGGAGCACATTCCAAACCAAGGGAAGCGTTTAACTGGATGTTGCTAGCCTTTGCCATATCGCAGTTTATTGAACTGCAATTAATTCCCCTACTCTCGATGAACGGCATCTATGTATTTTTTATCGCCACCTATGTCGTCACCCTCCCCTTTATTCATATCATCCCAAAAGAAAGCCGGGCCGCAGAGGCGCCACTCATCGATGCCGCGGAAACCAAACGTCCCTCAGTTCGAGCTTGGATTGGCATTGCCGCCATTGTTATTGCCTACATCAATATCGGCGCTTATTGGTCTAATATCGAATTGGCGGCAGAATCGGCCGGGCTGGATGGAGACTGGTCAGCTCAGGTGATTGCCTGGAGTGTCTTAATGTCATTCTTTGGTTGCTTTGGCGCGATGGTCGTCTTGAAAAAATTTGACTACGACCGCCCACTGCTCATCACGCTTGCCATTATGGTCTTCGCGGTCGGACTCCTCGCCATCGACTTTACCGCCGCGCTCTTTGTCTTTAGCGTCGCCACCTTCAATTTTTTGTGGATATTCATTGATGTTTATCAGATGGGGGGCGTATCGGTCGCTGATCGATCGGGCAGCGCCGCCGCCTTTATTCCGGGTGCACAAGGACTCGGGCAAACCATCGGCCCCTTTTCGGCCTCGATCATGCTGGAACTGGGTTGGGGCTTTGATGGCGTATTTATCTTGTGTGCGTTGTCGGCTTTGCTCGCACTCCTCGTCTACGGGGTCATCTACATCCGATCTCGACCTCAAACCAATCAGTAGCTGCGGCACTGCTATGAAAGTCAGACTCAATAATGATCACGCTATACTGACTTTCGAATATCGCTTACGGCGCTGTGTGATTGGGTTAACCCTCTCGCTCTTGACGGCGTGTGGCGAGGCGCCATCAGAACAGGCTCTGCCGACGACGCCCGCCGCTGAGGTGGCGATTCATTGTGGCGCCTTAATCGATGGAATCGCCGATAAACCACTTATGAACCAGCTGATATTGGTCGATCAAGGGCGTATCAGCTCTGTGGTATCGGCAGATCTAACCGGACCTAAAGCGGATTTATCCCACAGAGATCGATCAGCAGCGGGCACGCACATCGATCTCAGCGAGTTCACCTGCCTACCTGGACTCATCAACACCCATGTGCATTTCGACGGGAACCCAGAGGATTCTGTCGACTACAGCATTTACGCCAGACGCACTCCAGCTGAGAATCTTGCGCTTGTCCTAGCCAATGCCAAGACCACGCTCCTCACCGGCTTTACCACCGTACGACATGTCGGTGCATGGTTTCCAAATGCGGTCTATCAGGCGCGCGATCAAATCAGATCCGGAGAGGCGATGGGGCCGCTGATCTTAACCGCCGGTCCCTATTTGACGATTCCGGGTGGTGGCGGTGATCTCACCTTTCCAGAAATTCCCGTGGACCAAATACCCGCTGAATCGCAATTGGGCATTGCCAGTACACCGCAGCAGTTTGCCGAGCGCGCGGAAGCCGCTATCGAGGGAGGTGCTGATTTTTTAAAGGTAATTGCCTCTGGCGCAGTGTTCTCCATTGGAACAGACCCCGGCGCCCCAGAAATGAGCCAAGAAGATATCGCCGCAGTCGTGAGAGTAGCGCAACAATACGACAAGCAGGTCACGGCCCATGTTCATAGCGATCAATCGGGACGCGATGCCATTCTCGCAGGCGTTGACTCACTTGAGCACGCGTCTCTGCTAGAGGACGCTACGATCGCGCTCGCTCATCAACGCGGTGTCGCGTTTTCAATGGATATTTATAACGGTACGTATACTGACACAATTGGCAGAGCTCAAGGTTATCCTGAGATATTTCTGCGGCGGAACACACAAACCACCGAGGCGCAGCGCGCGGTTTTTAGAAAGGCCTACGCAGTGGGTGTCACACTGCTCTACGGCACTGATGCGGCGGTGCTACCCCACACCATGGGTGGGTGGCAGTTTGCTACGATGATCGAGCACGGTATGACACCCATGGAGGCTATCCGCTCCGCCACCTCGGTTGCTGCCGATCACCTCAGAATTAGTGCTGACGTCGGTGCAGTGATGCCCGGCAGGCAGGCAGATATTATTGCGGTCAAAACTAATCCGCTGACTGACCCTCTGCCATTACGAGCCGTTGATGTCGTCATTCAGGCGGGCATAGTCGTTAAACAAGCACCCCACGTTGAATCGTGAGTTGATCCAACGCAATGACTTCGTCATCATCGTAGAACGTAACAGAGTGGGTTAAAGACATGGATATCGGCGTACCGCTCAAAGCATTGGGTCCCTACGATATAACATCACTCAAAGAAAAAATTGTAGCGCTACCCGAGGCATCTTGGTGGGGCAACCAGTTCCGCCAATTGGAATATGAGGTCCATCAGCACACTCAATCGATCGTCATGGTCTTTACCGACGGCGAGGGGTGGCCCAATATCGAGGTGACAAAAGATGTCGGCTGGGACTTACTCGCTGACGAGGCAGTGCCCTTGATGCACACCATCCTCGAAGATCATTACCCCCCCGGCGGTACGATCATTCGTGCCATGGCTGCCCGTTTAGAAGCTGGCGGCATTATCAAACCACATCATGATAAGCACCCCTCATTTCATTACGGGCACCGTATTCATATCCCAATCGTGACTAACCCACGGGTCCGTTTTATGATCGACGGCCGGCCGCAAAAAATGTCGATCGGGGAAGTGTATGAGATCAATAACCAAAAAAAACACAGTGTCATGAATAAAGGACCAGAAGGGCGGATTAATTTTATCTTCGACTATATTCCCCCCAGTAAAATCCGCCGCTGACCTCAATGTCACCCCCCCCTTAAAAAATGACCCATCGAACACCGGCTGCCTGACAACGGAAAATCGAACCGGCGGCAAACGCCAAAATGATGATCGCCGAATAAACCCACAGCACGAAAAAGCAGAGAAAGCACCTGCTCATCGAAATTGGGAAAACGAGGGTGCGCGGGCTAGTGAATATGCTTTGGAAAAGCCCTTCGCAAGAAATCTCGCGCCACGGCCCTCGCGCGCCGCTTGCTTAACTCTTTGGGTGTCACCAACAGCCCAAGATGCAAGCCATCGATCAAGGCCGAGTACCCGGTCGCCAGCTCCTTGGCGTCGACCCCTTCGTAGTGCGCCTCTGCGATGATGGCCTCGAATAAGGTCTCTAATTTTTGTGCCGCCAACCGATCCACCGTCGACACGATCTTTTGGTAGACCGGACGGGCGCCCGCCTCTCCATAATAAGCGAACCACACCGACATTTTTTGTCGTTGAGTCACACCGCGACCGAGTTGAAAGTCCAGCAGTGCGTCCAGCCTTTCCCCCAAATTGGCAATGGCGGTCCCCTCCATAATCCGGATTTGCCCACCGTGATACTCCTCTGCAACAAAACGGAGTGTCTCGCGCAGTAGGTTGTCTTTGCTCTGAAAATGAAGATTCGCAATGCCGACGCTGAGTCCCGCCTCGCGGGTTACCATCTGCACGGTAATGGCCGATAGACCGTGCTGCGCAATACAGCGGATGGTGGCATCAATGAGTTGCTGACGGCGCTCGGCTTTCGGGCGAATTTGCCGTCTTTTACCCACAGAAGGGGACTGCTCCAACCCTTTTTCAGCCACTGTGCCACTCAGTTTTTTAATTGCCTAGCGCGTCACCAGTGTACGAGCTTCAAACCGCGCGCTCAACATAGGAATGAACGATCATTCATTCTAAGTAGACGACCAAGCACGATCATGGCAACATCACCGCCTACTCTGGAATTGCTGGAGACAGTAGTGAACCAATACGATGCCATTGTCATCGGTGCGGGCCATAACGGCCTCACCAATGGCGCCTACCTCGCTAAAGCGGGCCTCAAGGTCGCCGTACTGGAGCGCAATCCTTATATAGGGGGGGCGACTGTTAGTAGAGAGCTTCATAAAGGCTGGTATTACTCCAATTGCTCCTATGTCTCGAGTCTACTGCGACCCGAAATCACCAGAGACCTGGAACTGCCGCGACACGGATTACAAGTCGTTCCGTTTGGCGGCGGCGCTACCTTTATGCGCAATGGCGATCACTTCGGCAACTACAGCGACCACGACCGTCACTATCGGGAGCTCGCCCGCCATTCTAAGCGCGATGCCAACGCTTACGATCGCTATTCTGCCGACACGAGTTTACAAACAAAATTGATTCGCCCCTATTTGCTGCGGACGCCACCCGACCCCACGTCACTCAAACCCAGAGACCTGCGCGACTTATTGGAATTCGCACGCTCGTTCATGAATTTAGGCGAGGAGAAACTCCTCGATACCATTAAGTTCTGGACCGCCAGCGTGGGTGATTATCTCAACGAATATTTTGAGACCGATGTCATCAAAGCGCATATGGCGGGTAGTGGCATTATCGGCACCGCGTTAGGGGTGTACTCCCCCGGTACAGCCTACGTCTTGCTACACCACTATATGGGTGATGTAGATGGCAATGTCGGTGCTTGGGGCTTTGCCAGAGGCGGTATGGGTGCCATTGCGAGCTCGCTGTCAAAGTCCTTTCAATCCTTCGGTGGTGAGATCATTTGTGATGCCAACGTTGATGAAATCATGGTGAAAAATGGTAGCGTTACGGGCGTGGCATTAAAGGATGGCACTGAGTATCGAGCCCCCGTGGTGGTGTCTAACCTAGATCCGAAGCGCACCTTCTTAGACATTATCAATCCATCAGACCTGCCCAAAGATGTGTTGAAAAAAGCGCGGAATTTCAAAATTCGCGGCTCATCAGGAAAACTCAATATCGCGCTTGATGGTTTGCCTGTCTTCCATGGCCTCGACCCCAAAAATAAGCTCATGGCGGGTGACCTGCACTTCAGCGACTCACTTGAGCGCCAAGAGCGTGCTTACGATGACTGGAAGGCGGGTACGTGGTCAAAAGACCCCTACCTCGACATGATGATTCCCTCACTGACCGACCCCACCATGGCGCCCCCTGGTAAGCACATGATGTCTGTATTCGTACAGTACGCCCCTCCTAAGGTAGAGGGTCGCGAATGGACGGATGAAGACAAAGATGGCTTCGAGAAGTCGGTGATCGATCAAATATCGAATTACAGCCCCAACTTCAGAGACCTCATTCTTCACTGTGAAACTCGCACACCTCGCGAAATCGAAGCCGAAGTCGGGCTCACCGAGGGCAATATTTTCATGGGCGAATTGACCTTTGATCAACTTCTTTTCAATCGACCCTTCCCCGGCTACGCGCAGTATCGAGGCCCCATCAAAGGCATGTATATGTGTAGCTCAGGGACCCACCCCGGAGGCGGCGTGATGGCGGCACCCGGCGCCAACTCAGCGAGAGAAATTCTGTCAGACCTCAAACGACCCAATACTGTGCCTGGAGAATATGCTGATGACTGATTACGACGCAGTGATCATAGGGGCCGGCCACAATGGCTTGATTTGCGCTACCTATCTCGCCAAAGCAGGGCATCGCGTTTTAGTTTTGGATGGGCGCTCCGAACCAGGCGGCTGTGCCAGCACGCGTGAATTCGCGACGGGCTTCAAGGTATCAGATTGTGCGCAGTGGTTTTCACAGTTTGATCGCAGCATCAACAAAGATCTTAATCTTGACGGTGCGGGCCTCAAGCTCAGCAACGCTAAGACCACGATATCCCTGCAGCCTGACGGAGATCATTTGACCCTCGATGGCGACCATATCGCTGGTGCGGGAGTGGATCCGGTGGATCAAGCTGCTTACCGCGAGTTCCGCAAGATGATGCAGCGCTTCGCAAAGTTGATGACCCATTTGTATCGCGGCCGACCGCCCAAATTAGTAGAGCACAATTGGAGAGACCGCTTCACGCTGATGAAACTGGGGCTTGGGCTCAAGATGATGGGGCGTGAGTACATGCAAGATATGATGAGGATTGTCATGATCAACATCTACGACGTCATGAACGAGCATTTTAAGCACGACGCCTTGAAAAGCACGATCGCCCTCGATGCGGTCACCGGCACTAATATGGGTCCTCGGTCACCCAACACGGTTTACAGCTACCTGCATCGTGCCACCGGAGAATTCCTGAGCCAAACGGGTACAACTCAGGTCATCGGTGGCATGGGGGCACTGGGTGCCGTTTTAGCTGACGTCGCGACAAAACAAGGCGCAACGCTTCAACTCGATTCGCCGGTAGCCAGCATTACCAAGACCGATGACCGCGTCTCCGGCGTTACACTGGACTCCGGTGAGGCCATTTCGGCAAAGCTCGTTATCTCGAGCGCCGATCCAAAAACCACCTTTCGTGATCTGCTGGGCTATGAAAAAATGGAAGTTGGCATGGCTCGACGTGTAGAGCATTATCGATCGCGCAGTGGCACTGCCAAGCTCCACCTTGCACTCAGCTCACTCCCGCAATTTACCGGTTTAACCGATCGCCAATTAGGTGAGCGACTGGTCATTACACCCTCTATGGATGGCATGGAGCGGGCACTGAATCCCATGAAATACAATGAGATCAGCACCCAGCATACCTTCGATATCAGTATCCCGTCCGTCGCGGACGCCTCACTTGCGCCCGCCAATCAGCACGTTTTGACCGCGATCGTGCATTATGTGCCCTACGCTCCTGATATGGGCTGGGAGGCCGCGCGACCGCAGCTATTAACGACGCTGCTGGCAGAGCTAGAGGTCTATGCCCCGGGAATAGGCTCCTTGGTCACCGCCAGCGAACTGATCGTCCCTTCTGACCTCGAAGCCTCACACGGTATGGCAGGCGGTAACTGGAACCATGGCGAACTCTCTATTGATCAAGCCTTGATGATGCGACCCTTTCCGGGCTCGACCCAGTACGCCACCGCGGTCGATGGCTTATATCTCTGTGGTGCGGGCGCGCACCCCGGCGGCGGTTTGCAAGGTCTGCCCGGACGCAATGCAGCAAAAGAAATTCTGAAGCGAGGAGCCCTATCATGAGCCTGGCAAGTCGAGACACGATGCTGCTGACCACCCCGTTCCACTCGCGCGTGGCGGCAATGTGCGACCTCAACGACTGGGGCAACTGGATGGGTTATACCACCCCGAATGCCTATTTCGATGTCGAGTTAGAGTATTTCGCGCTGCGCAGCACCACCGGCGTATTTGATCTGTCACCCATGAATAAATACCGTGTAACCGGACCCGATGCGCAACGTTATTTAAATCGACTGGTCACGCGAGACATCGCAAAACTGGGTATCAATCGGGTTGGCTATGCGATCTGGTGCGACGACGACGGACAAGTCATGGATGACGGCACCATCTTTCGACTGGGCGAGAGTGACTATCGCATTTGCTCCTACCAGAGAGCGGACGACTGGCTCGCTTGGAACACGCTGGGATTCGATGTCACAATCGAGAACGAGTCCGATACTGTGGTCGGCTTAGCGGTCCAAGGACCCACGTCCTGCACGATTCTTACCTTGCTCGGCTGCACGGACCTCAACCAACTAAAACCCTTTGGTATGGCGCATTACACTTTTGAGGGCAAGCCGCTCATGGTGAGCCGCACCGGCTTCACGGGTGACCTCGGCTATGAGGTATGGGTACCGCCTGAATCTGCCGAGGCACTGTGGGATCAGCTGTTTGAATTGGGTCACGACTACCTGATTAAGCCCATTGGCGGTTCAGCGCTGGAACTGGCGCGGATCGAAGCGGGCTTTTTGCAAGCCAATACTGACTTCATGCCGTCAGAAGAGGTGGTCCGCGTCGGGCGCACCCGCAGTCCGTTTGAGCTGGGTTTAGCGTGGTTGGTCGATTTTTCAAAACCCCTTTTCAACGGTCGTGCAGCGCTATTGAAAGAGCAAGCCAATGGATCTCGATTTAGATTTGCACTGCTCGACGTCCACGGTAACAAGCCTGCTGAACACTCTTTTATCCTCAAGGGCGATAAGCAAGTCGGCACGGTAACCTCAGCGGCTTGGTGTCCGACGGCAAAAGCCAATTTGGCCTACGCACAAATTGAAATGCCTCATGGTGCCGTTGGCGATGAGCTGGTTGCTGAAATCTATTACCAAAGGGAATTACACTGGACTCGACTGTTAGCACCCTGCAAAGTCATCGAAGGGCCGATTTTTAAATCGGCCAAACGCTGGCAGACGCCCGCACCACCTTATTAATTGTCCAACGAACTACTCGAGAGACGCCATGCAAACCATCGCGACTTCAGTTGATGATTCTTTTGAGCGTATGCGCGCAAGGCTAGAGGCTGAAAAGGCCCGGCCATACCATGCGATTGATCCCTATTTCTATCGTTCACATCTTGTGCACGAGCAGGAACTGGAACATCTGATCTTCAAAAGCTGGATTTATGCGCTGCACGCCAGTGAGATTCCCAATGTCGGAGACTACCAACTACTCGAGATTGGTGAGGACTCGATCATCGTTGTGCGCACTGAAGACGGCACCATTCAGGCCATGCACAACGTCTGTCGGCATCGCGGTGCACGCGTCTGCGAAGACCCTCAAGGGAATCGGAAAACCTACGTTTGCCCCTATCACGGCTGGGTCTATCATATCGATGGATCCCTCAAAGTCGCTCGTGAAACGCATGTTATGCCTGATTTCGATAGTGCCCAACATGGTTTAAAACCGGTTAACTGTGTGACCTATATGGGTCTAGTCTTTATCAACTGCGATCTTAATGCGGGTGGTTTAACGGCATCCCTCGACCAGATCAAGGCACAACTCGGCGCCTATGATCTCGATCATGCCAAAGTGGCACATCGCAAAACTTATCGCGTCGATGCCAACTGGAAGCTGGCTATCGAGAACTACTTAGAGTGTTATCACTGTGCGACGTCGCACCGGTCGTATGCGCGTGCGCACACCTTGAAAGATCTGGAAGAAAAGTCGGCGCCGGTGGTGGCAAAAATGCTCGAGCGCGCTGATGAAATCACCGGAATACCCGGTATTTCAAAAGAGCACACCACCATTTACCTCGACGCGCCGAGTTTTGGCGCCTGTGCGCATGCGATGCGGTATGGCCTCTTTGATGGCTTCGTGACCGGCACCCAGGATGGTCGCCCTGCCGCACCGCTTATGGGCGACATTCAGGATTACGATGGCGGGGTTGGGGACTTTCAGATGGGCCCCCTTAGTTTTATGCTGAATTATCCCGACCACTGCGTGCTCTATCGATTTTTACCTCGGTCGCTCACCGAAACCGATATGGAGTTGGTCTGGCTGGTTCGTGGCGATGCAGTCGAAGGAACTGACTACGATCTTGATCGTCTCACCTGGTTATGGCATCACACCACGCTGGAAGACGAGTACATCATCACCCGTAATGCGGCCGGCGTGAACTCTCGGTTCTTTGAGCCAGGACCCTATCATCCCGAGTTCGAGTTCACATTGACGCAGTTCATTCACTGGTATTTGCACACCTTAGAAGCCAGCATCGAGTAACTGATCTGCACCGTCACTCAGGACCCTACAGGCACTCAACGCTGACCTTCAATACTTCCGCTGATTGCCTGTTACTATGAACCAGTGGGAGAGTAGATTGCCCACTTGCGGGTGTTGAACGAGCGCCAAACGCTGACAGCCACCGCCGCTCATCACGCTACTGAGGCCCACTGTTGCCACAAACGCCGGTCAATCACAGTCCCCCGCCCGCCGTGAAGCGCGCACGTATCCCGCTTTTCAGCGCTTTCTTCATGATTTACATCTTTGTGTCGGGTGGCTCATTCGGTCTTGAAGCCATGGTGTCCTCATCAGGGCCCGGCCTGACCATACTCTTACTCTTGGCATTGCCTTTGGCATGGGCATTACCCATGGCGCTGGTGGCGAGCGAACTGGGATCCGCATTACCGGCAAGTGGCGGCTTCTACATTTGGACTCGGCGAGCCTTAGGTGACTTTTGGGGATTTCAAACTGCCTGGTGGTGGTCTTTGGCGCTTTTAGTCGACACCTCAGTCTACGTGGTGCTGAGCACTACCTACTTGCAGAACCAACTGGGCTTCGGCGATACCACCTACTATTTGATCTGTTGGGCAATCATTCTGCTTTTTACCCTCGTTAACATCTTGGGGGTCAAGATAGTGGCACTGAGCTCTAGCTTATTTTCTCTCTTTATTATTGCGCCCTTCATCGTACTGGGTGTGCTGGGGCTCATGAATTGGCAATTCAACCCCCTAACCCCCATCACACCACCCAACGCTGATCTGCTGGGCAACGAGGGCGCGCTCGTTCTTGGGCTCAGCATCGGACTGTGGATGTATTCAGGCTACGAGTCGATGTCTACGCTCGCAGGAGAAATCGAACAGCCGCACCGCATCATTCCAAAAGCATTGATGTTGGTACTGCCCTTTGTCGCCTTTATGTACCTCCTCCCCACGGTGGCAAGCATCGCGGCATTTGGTCACTGGGAGCTGTTCAGTGTCGACAGTGGTGAAGGCAAAGTGTCTTTCGTTGATATTGGTCGCACGCTGGGCGGCACTGCACTCGGTCACGCACTGTTGGCCTCTGCGGTGCTGGGTAATCTGGCGCTTTACCTCGATTACATGGCCTCAGGCGCCCGCCCGCTGCAAGCACTCGCCGATGATGGGTTATTTCCACCAATCATATCGCGCGTCAGCAAACGCTTTGGCACCCCAATCGCGGCCATCGCGCTAGTAGCGAGTGTCAATGCAGTGCTGATCGCGGGACCTTTCCAAAGTCTCGTGATCATCGATGTCATGCTGATGGTATGTTCTTACGCAGTGATTTTTATCGCGGCAGTGCACCTGCGGCGATCCGATCCCGATCTGCACCGTCCGTTCAAAATCCCCTTGGGAACGCGAGGCCTGGCCGCACTGATAATCCCGCCACTGTGCCTCGTCGTCTTCATGTTATATATAACCTTGTTCGACCGGAGTGTGTCCTTATTTGGCTCACAGGGGGTCACTGTATTCGGTCAAGATATTGGCTGGTATGGGCTAGCTGGGCTACTGGCGCTCTTGTCAGGCCCCCTGTTGTATCCATTACTGCGGCATCGATACGGTGGGCCCGCTATCCCCTGTCATGAGGCCGGTAACCCCTCGGCGGCAATGGCAGGTTCAGGAGATGACCGTGTGATCGCTCCTAACACTGAGCCTGAATAGGCAACGCCCCGTGAGGGCCTGCGCGTTGCAGACACAGTTTTTCGAGAGGGGTCGACGCCACACACCCGCAGTTCGATCGCATCGTAATCGAACCGCAGTATCAAGATACTGATAGGCGAATAAGAACCTATCCGACACGAACCAGACGCTCAGCTCTCGAACCACAACCCATCTGGGTCTTCCGGCCACACACCCAAATAAGGACCATGAGCTTGAAAGCCCAGCATACGGCGGACCGCCTCGGGTTGCGCTGATACTTCCTCTCGGGTCAGGGTCAGGTATTGGTTTTCTTCTTGCCGAAGCCAGCCAAGACAGTAGGTATTGACCACCGCCCTCCTCGCTACGCTACTGAGATTCCTGCCCCCTCCATGCAACGTCGACCCGAGATACAAAACGACCGACCCCTTGGGCATCACGGCTTGCACAATATGCTCGTCACAGACTTGCTCAGGATCTGTGATGGCACATTCCTTCGGTACGACACGTGTCGCCCCATTTTGCTCGGTAAAATCATCCAATGCCCAAAGCGCTGAGATCTGCGCCTCAAAGGGCAATAAATGACTGGGGTAACAGGTATCGTCGGCGTGCAGCACCTGTGCCTCCTCTCCGGGAAGAATCTCGATCGCTGTGGTACTGCCCACCTGATAGACCTCGCAATGCGGCTTCAGGACGGCATCGGCCACCGCCAACACGGTTGGATGCATCAGTAACGTCGAAAAATGCGCTGAGTATTTAGCAACGCCGCCGACACGGAGCGTTTTATGACCATTGAAGCTATTTTGGTAAAGGTGTCCCTCTCGGTCAAACTCAGCACGCAGATCGATATTCAAACCGGCTACAACAGTCTCCTCCAGTAGACTTTCAACGACCACAACGCCACTGTTGACTAAAGCGCTAACGATGCTGTCCGCATGATCGTGCGCCTGATATCGGGCGATCTCCACTGTATTCCTCCGCCTAGTCGTTGGCTGGAGTGGTATTATACCCTTTCCAGAGAATGACAAGGATCCCAAGAGGGGAGCAACACTGGGAGCCATCACACGCTGGCAACACAGACAGCATCACGACTCCATGCACACGTATCAGGACAGAAAATTATGGCGAATAACACCCAATCAATCGGCCCTGAAGCACGATGACTGCGCATCAACCTGACCCATTTACTAGGCAAGCAGATCACTGGCAGCAACGCGTCGATCTGGCTTTGGCATTTCGCTGGGCAGCGCGACTCAATTTTCATGAAGCAGTCGCCAATCACTTTTCCGTCGCCGTGGGCGACAGCAAGACAGCGTTCTTAATCAATCCAAATCAGGCACACTTTTCACGCATCAAGGCATCCGACCTGTTACTGCTGGACGCCAATGACCCCGACACCCTCAGCAGAGCGGGCGCACCTGATCCCACAGCTTGGGGTTTACACAGCGCCATTCATCGTCATTGCCCGCAGGCTCGCGTCGCGTTGCACGTGCATCCGATCTATTCCACCGTGCTGTCGACGCTGGATGACCCCCGCCTGCCACCAATTGATCAAAATTGTGCGATGTTTTTTAACCGCTACGCTATCGACCCCGAGTATGGCGGCCTCGCGCTCGATCGTGAAGCTGAGCGCTGCTGCCAGCATTTAGCAGACCCTTCAAAGTGGGTGCTCATCATGTCTCAGCACGGTATTTTAGTGATCGGAGACACCATTGCGGAGGCCTTTAATCGGCTATTTTATTTTGAGCGTGCCGCTGAAACCTACATCAAAGCGCTGTGGACGGGACAAAAACTGCGCGTCATGAGTGACGACGTGGCAACCGTAACGGCCCAAGCGATTGAGGATTACCCGGAACAGGCAGACCGACACTTCGCCGAACTGCGGGCGATTCTCGATCTAGAGGGTTCAGATTACGCCACCTAATAGCGGTAACGCTGCAAAAAAAACCACCCGATGGGTGGTTTCGCTGTAATGGTGGGCCGTGCTGGATTCGAACCAGCGACCAATTGG
>ERZ887851.552-NODE-552-length-36804-cov-22.817437_pt1 | contig 36804 bp, 39 predicted proteins | sample MGYA00521100_ERZ887851 | MGnify/ENA primary metagenome ERZ887851 (study PRJEB32303, sample SAMEA104408602) | aquatic metagenome | biome: Brackish water; feature: Pelagic; material: water | place: Baltic Sea | collected 2014-06-06T16:11:00 | depth 11,444 m ... | reverse complement strand
CTATAGACGAAGTAATTGTTTATATCTCAGACAATCAAACAGGACTGGCTGTTTTCAGACTTTTGGGTAAAGACATGAAACCCAGTGATGTTATTAAACTTTCTGAAATGATTGAAAGCGGAAACCTTGATTTATCTAGCCTTACAGGGTTGCAAGATGTGTTTTATCCCAATGTAGATATGAAAATCCTCTAATTTTCCACAGGCTTTCTTATATTCCGGTATAATTCTCTGGAGTGATTAAACGCATTTCTGCTTTTATCTCTGAAGACACCTCAAGTGTTTCTATAAAATCAGCAATAGATTTTTTACTTATTGCCTCATTGGTTCTAGTTAAACCTTTAAGGGCCTCATAAGGATTTGGATAGGCCTCTCTTCTTAGAATGGTTTGTAAAGCTTCTGCTACCACGGCCCAATTGTTTTCGAGATCTGCTTTAAATTTTGACTCATTAAGTAGTAATTTATCAAGTCCTTTTAGGGTAGATTGAAATGCAATGAGGGTATGGCCTATAGGTACTCCAATATTCCTTAGCACTGTACTATCAGTTAGATCACGTTGTAATCTACTAAGGGGTAGTTTTGCAGAGAGATGCTCAAACACTGCATTGGCAATACCTAGGTTTCCCTCGCTATTTTCAAAATCTATAGGGTTTACCTTATGTGGCATTGCACTAGATCCTATTTCGCCTTTTTTAATTTTTTGTTTAAAATAATCCATAGATACATAGGTCCAAATGTCTCGGTCCAAATCTAGAATAATTGTGTTTATGCGTTTTAAACAATCAAACAAACCAGCCATGTGGTCATAGTGTTCAATTTGTGTAGTAGGGAAGGAGTGGTGCAGACCAAGTCTCTGTTGTACAAATTCTTGTCCAAAGGCTTTCCAGTCTATAGATGGGTACGCTACAAGATGGGCATTAAAATTTCCGGTTGCGCCACCAAATTTTGCAGCATGTTTACTGTTTTTTAATACTTCAAGTTGTTGTTCTAGACGTACTACATATACTTGTATCTCTTTACCTAATCGTGTTGGAGATGCAGGTTGGCCATGTGTTCTTGCAAGCATTGCAATATCTTTCCACTCTATAGAAAGTGCCTTTAGTTTTTCATGTACCTGAGAAAAAATAGGTAGGTATGATTTTTCAATTGCCTCTTTTAATGATAGTGGTATAGCGGTATTATTTATATCCTGTGAGGTAAGCCCAAAATGAATAAACTCTTTGTATTTCTGTAGTCCAAGAAGTTCAAATTTCTCTTTGATAAAATATTCTACAGCCTTTACATCATGATTAGTTACTTTTTCTGTGTCTTTGATATGTTGTGCATCTGCAGTACTAAACCCAGTATAGAGACTTCGCAAATCATCAAATAATGCGGTATCAAAGTCTGCCAATTGTGGCAGAGGAAGTTCCACTAGTGCAATAAAGTATTCAATTTCTACTTTTACTCTGTATTTAATAAGAGCCTGTTCAGAAAAAAAAGGGATAAGAGATGCTGTTTTAGATGCATATCTACCGTCTATAGGTGAAATTGCTTGTAGTGCTTGGCTTGCCATATCGTATAGAATTTTAAGCCTTCAAAGATACGTTTTTAGCAACTAATAGTTGTGTATTATAGCAATATTCTTACTATTTGTTATAACACTAGTTTTTCTATAAAAGTTGCTGTTTAACATCATATAATGGGTTTCAACTTCCTAACTTTTCTTTTATATTTACAAAAATAAGCTGCTATTATTTTGGATTTAGATTTACTTAAACATTTACAAAGCTTCCTCACCGATAGAAGAAAAGAAACCTTTGAGAGGGTATTGTCAAAAAGAACACGGCACTTTACTGTAGTTACAGAAGATGTATATCAGCTTCATAACACCAGTGCTGTAATGCGTAGTTGTGATGTTTTTGGTATTCAGGATTTAAGTATTGTAGAGGAGCAAAACGCTAAAGGTATTGATAAGGAGATTGCCATGGGAGCTCAAAAGTGGGTAAATCTTCATAGATATAACACTGTTGATACATGCATCGATAATTTAAAAAATCACGGATACCAAATAGTTGCTACCTCTCCACATAATCAAAGTGTAGATTTACATAACTTTGATGTCACTAAAAAAAGTGCTTTTTTCTTCGGAACAGAACGTGATGGCTTAAGTAAAACAGTTCTTGACAGGGCAGATGTTAGCTTAAAAATACCTATGTATGGTTTTACGGAAAGTTTAAATATATCTGTATCTGCAGCTATAATATTACAACATGTTGTCACAAAATTAAAGCAAAGTGATGTGGATTGGAGTCTTACTCAGGATGAGAAAAATATTCTCAGAATACTCTGGGCCAAAAAGACCATCCGCAGCGTAGATGATATTATAGAGCGTTTCTATAAAAAACAACCCTAAATAACAATGAAATTAGTTTTTGCTACACATAATTTAAATAAATTTAAAGAGGTGCAATCTTTACTTCCTGATACCATAGAACTTGTAAGCCTTACAGATATTGGTTGTCATGATGATATTCCAGAAACCGCAGCTACTATAGAGGGCAATGCTCTTTTAAAAGTTAGGTATGTTAAAAACAACTATGGCCTAGACTGTTTTGCTGATGATACTGGGCTTGAGGTTAAAGCCTTAAACAAGGCCCCAGGTGTGTATAGTGCGCGTTATGCTGGCCCAGATGCAAGCGCAGAGAACAATATCAATATGCTACTAAAAAACATGACCGGCATCCAAGATCGCTCTGCTCGATTTAAAACTATTATTGCCCTTAGCTGTAAAGGTGAAGATCTTTTGTTTGAAGGTATTTGCCAGGGATCTATTATTACTCAAAAAAGAGGAGCTAAAGGCTTTGGCTATGATCCTATATTTTTACCCGATGGTAAAAACCAAACCTTTGCTGAAATGACACTCAAAGAAAAAAGCACCATTGGACACCGTGGGAAGGCCATGCAAAAATTAATCACACATTTCTCTTAGTTAAAAACTAGTATTTTTAGCTAGTTTATCATAGTAAAACAATTATAGCGTGCAATCCATTAATTAATAGTACTTTTGCACTTTGAAAAAATCCTCAGGGTGAGGTAGTGCAAAATGAAGTCGTAGGTATTATGTGTCGATAGCTTCTCAACGCACACGCATAATTATACTATACAATACTATGACAGCATTTAAGGCTTTAGGGCTAGACGAGCAATTACTTCAAGCAATTACAGATATGGGTTTTGAGACCCCATCTGAAGTACAAGAACAAGCAATCCCAATTTTATTAGAGAAAGACACTGATTTAGTGGCTTTAGCTCAAACAGGTACTGGTAAAACAGCAGCATTCGGTTTTCCAATGCTACAAAAAATTAATATAGAGAGCCGCACCACACAAGGATTGATACTTTCTCCAACGCGTGAGCTGTGTTTACAGATTACCAATGAAATGATTAACTACGGAAAGCACAAGAAAGGCTTAAACGTAGTGGCAATTTATGGTGGAGCAAGTATCCAGGATCAAGCAAGAAACATCAAAAAAGGGGCACAAGTAATTGTGGCTACACCCGGAAGGATGAAAGACATGATTAGTAGAAGAATGATTGATATTTCTAAAATTGAGTATTGTGTACTTGATGAGGCAGATGAAATGTTAAACATGGGATTCTATGAAGATATCACAGAGATATTATCCTACTCTCCAGATGAGAAGAGCACATGGCTATTTAGTGCAACAATGCCAAGAGAGGTATCATCTATTGCAAAGAAATTCATGCATGACCCTAAAGAAATTACTGTTGGGTCTAAAAACGTAGGTTCTAGCAATGTATCACATGAATACTACCTTGTTAACACTAGAGATAGATACCAGGCCTTAAAACGCCTTGCAGATGCAAATCCAGAGATATTTTCAGTAATATTTTGTAGAACCAAAAGAGATACACAAAAAGTAGCAGAGCAACTTATTGCAGATGGTTACAATGCAGGAGCCATCCATGGTGATTTGAGTCAAAATCAACGTGATATTGTAATGAAGCAGTTTAGAAATCGTCAAATACAAATGCTTGTTGCTACAGATGTTGCAGCCCGTGGTATTGATGTGGATAACATTACACACGTTATTAATTATCAATTACCAGATGAAATAGAAACCTATACTCATAGAAGTGGTAGAACTGGCCGCGCTGGTAATCTTGGTATTTCTATAGTTATTGTAACTAAGAGCGAGGTGCGCAAGATTAAAAGTATCGAGAAGAAGATTCAAAAAACCTTTGAGAAAAAAGATATCCCATCTGGGATGGCTATTTGTGAAAAGCAGTTAATGCATCTTGCCAATAACATCAAGGATACAGAAATCAACCATGATATAGACACGTATTTACCACAGATAAATGAGTCTCTAGAAGGATTTAGTAAAGAAGAACTAATTAAAAAGTTTTTCTCTGTAGAATTCACTCGTTTTTATAATTACTATAACAAGGCTAAAGACATCAATGCAACAGCTGGTGTTCAGCGAGAGTATAGTGATGATACGGGTAGTGTTCGTTACTTCTTAAACATTGGTAATAAAGATGATTTTGATTGGATGAGTTTAAAAGATTTCTTAAAAGATATCTTAGGTCTAGGGCAAGATGATGTATACAAGGTAGATGTAAAAGACAGCTTTTCCTTTTTCAATACAGATGAGCTGCACAAAGATTTAGTATTAAAAGCCTTTGAAGATTATAAATTAGATGGCCGTAACGTTAACGTAGAGGTTTCTGAGAATTCAGGCGGCGGTGGCGGCGGTAGAAGCCGTGGTAAAAGAAGTTTTGGTGGTGGAGATAGATCTCGCGGAAGAAGTGGCGGCGGAGACAGATCTGGTGGCAGAAGCAGTGGTGGTGGAGACAGAGAGAGAAGCGGCGGAAGAAGCAGTGGAGGTTTTAGAAGCAGCGGCTCAGGTGGTGGCGGTTATAAAGGCAAGAGAAGAGACGATAGCTCAGGTGGCTATGGAGATAGAAGCAAAAGAAGAGATGATAGCGCCGGTGACTCTGGAGCTAGCAGAAGTAGAAGTAGTGATGGAGATTCTCGATCAAGCAGAGGCAGATCAAGTGAAGGCACAAGTGATTTCGCAGATGCTGGAAATAAGTCTAAATTTAGTGGAAAACGTCGTGGAAAATCTAAACCAGATACCGGTGGTACTGGCGGTAGAAGAAGAAGAAGGGATTAAATACATTCTCTAAAGGATATATACGTTACTAAAGGTTTGTTGGTCTATCACCAGCAAACCTTTTTTTGTTGCTTTTTTATATAAAAATGTTTTATGTTTTTTACTTGCCTTGAAATTTTGGCATTATTTTACCGTCTATAATCTGTACATTTGTAAACGTACTTTATGAAACAATTATTTACACTCTTATTATTTTCCCTAATAGCAACAACTACATACGCTCAGGACGTAGTATCTATTCGCGGAACTGTAGAAAATGCCTCTGATGACAGTATTCTTGAAAACGTTAATATTGTTAATTTAAACCAAGTTTGGGGAGCAACCACAGACAAAAAAGGAGAATTTGAGATTAGAGCCGTTGTTAATGACACCCTCTTTTTTTCTTACCTAGGTTTTAAATCAATTAGAGTACGTGTTACCAATGATTGGCTTTCTTATGGTACTGTAAAAATTAAGATGACAGAAATTGGTATTGCCCTTGAAGAAGTTTTAGTGAAACCTGTAACTCTTACAGGATATATTGAGGTAGATGCCCGTACCATTCCTATCTATGATAACTACCGCTACCGTATAGATGGTATTGGGGGTAGTGGATATGAAGGTGGAGACAAACAGCCAAGTGCATTATCCAAGGTATTGAGTTCTGTGTTTAATCCTGCAGATTTCCTTTATAATGTTTTTGGTAAACGCCCCAGGCAGATGAAGAAACTCCGTAAAATGAAGGAGAATGATGCCATAAGAAATCTTCTTGCAAGTAAGTTTGACAGAGAAACACTAATGGCCGTGTTGCAGTTAGAGCGTCTAGATATTGACGAAATATTAAATAACTGCAGCTATTCTAGTGATTTTATTACAGCTGCAAGTGATCTTCAAATACTAGATGCAATCAGCGAATGCTATGAAGAATACCGTGTTTTGCACAGGGGTAAGTAATAGTTTCCCTTTTGTTTTAATGTGTACAAACCCGCGATAACAAACCATAACTTTAGCTACTTTATTTTATATGAAAGAATTAGTTGCTCAACAACGTCAATTTTTTAATTCGCATACCACCAAAGATGTCAGCTTTAGAATAAAGCAATTAACATCTCTGGAAGATGTGTTGAATGATAATATAGAACTTCTAGACAGGGCTGTATTCAATGACTTTAAGAAAAGCAGCTTTGAGAATTACATGACCGAGATTGGTATTGTATTGTATGACATAAAACAAGCAAAAAAAAAATTAACACGTTGGTCTTCAAAGCAAAGAGTAAAAACAAACCTGGGTAATTTTCCAGCCAAAAGTTACATTATACCAGAGCCACTTGGAGTAACGCTCATTATTAGCTCCTGGAATTACCCGTACCAACTTTCATTGGCACCTATGGTTGCTGCTATTGCTGCAGGAAACACTATTATATTAAAACCTAGTGAGATTTCTTCACAGACCTCCGGTGTGATGGCCTCTATTTTAAATGAAGCTTTTAACCCTAATTTTTTAAAAGTAATTCAGGGAGGTGTTCAAGAAACTACCGAGCTTTTAAAACAAAAGTTTGACAAGATCTTTTTTACGGGAAGCACTACGGTGGGTAAAATTATATACAAAGCTGCTGCAGAGTATTTAACTCCAGTGACCCTAGAGCTTGGCGGGAAGAGCCCTGTGATAATTACTAAGGATGCTAATATAAAAATGGCAGCAAAAAGAATTGTTTGGGGTAAATTCTTAAATGCGGGTCAAACATGTATTGCTCCAGATTATTTGTATGTAGATGCTCAAATTTCAGAAACTTTATTAAAAGCCCTTACCAAAGAAATTGAAAAAGCAAGGTATAGCTTTGAGAATGATAACTATGTTCAAATCATTAACGAGCGTAATTTTGATAGATTAGCGGCACTTTTAGATCCCTCAAAAATATATTGTGGAGGACATACAGATAAAGCACAGCGTTATATAGCTCCAACCTTACTCCATACTATTAGCTTTGATGACAAAATTATGCAAGAGGAAATATTCGGTCCTATTTTACCGGTGCTTACTTTCACCGATTTGAATCAAGCTGTCAAAAATGTGCAACTATTACCAAAGCCTCTTTCTTGTTATGTATTTACTAGTAGTGACCAGGTTAAAAATAAAATTATAAAAGAAATTTCATTTGGAGGCGGTGCTATCAATGATACCATCATGCATATTTCAAACCCAAATCTTCCTTTTGGAGGTGTTGGCAGTAGTGGTTTCGGAAGTTATCATGGCCAGGCGGGTTTTAATTGTTTTAGTAATTTTAAGAGCCTACTAGATAAACCAACATGGTATGAATCTTCATTAAAATACGCTCCCTACACTCAAAGAAAACTTGCCATTATTAAAAAATTATTAAAAAATCAATAATGCTACAACCCTTTGTACATTATGGATTACATTTTTTAGTGCCAATAGCCATTGCCTATATTTTTTACAGGCCCAAATGGATTAAAACAGCATTAATACTTTTAGCAACCATGGCGGTAGATCTTGATCATTTGCTATCACAGCCAGTTTTTGATGCCACTAGGTGTAGTATTGGGTATCACTTGTTGCATCAACCTTTGGCTATTATTTGTTATGCTATATTGTTTCTTTTTCCAAGAGCTAGAGTGGTGTCTATTGGGCTTTTGTTGCACATGCTTGCAGATAAATTAGATTGCACTTGGATGGCAATATCTTAAACTTTAACAATAGGCTTGTTTTAATTTAGAATCCCAAATAAGATACTATTTATGGTGATACGGCTCATTTTTTAAAATCGTATACCCTCTGTATAATTGTTCCATAAAAAACGGGCGAACCATTTGGTGTGAAAAAGTCATGGAAGATAAAGATATCTTAGCATTTGCTCTTTTGTACAGAGTATCACTAAAACCATAGGGCCCGCCTATTACAAAAACTAGATTTTTAAGTCCACTGTTCATTTTCTTTTGTAAAAAAATCGCAAAACTCTCTGAAGTAAATGTCTTTCCCTTTTCGTCTAGGATACACAAAAAATCACTGCCTTGTAATTTTTTAAGTAAAGTATCTCCTTCTGCAGTTTTTTGCTGGCTTTCACTTAGGTTTTTTACATTTTTAATGTCTGGAATTACCTCAAGGTTGAAATTTATATAATGTTGCAGTCTCTGCATATATACCTTTGTAAGGGCATCAATATGCGTATTGTCTGTTTTTCCTATAACATATAGTGTGATTTTCATAAATACTTGTTTTATGTATTACGTCTTTGCATTTTTTCTTTATAAAATGCTTTACTAGCAATGTAAATCACTTTATGTACTTCACAATAGGTGATGGTGCTGTCCTTATTGGTGAGTAAAATTATTTTGGTTATGGTTATTTCTTTTTCTGTAGCGATGCTATCTTTTATTGCTTGAATTTCATCTTCAGTAAAGGTAAAAGTTGCGTATAAGTTTTCCTTGGCAGGTCTTTTAAAAAATATTTCCGAAGATTTATCCCAAACAACATAATTATCCCCCAAAATACTTATGAGCTGCGTCATAGCAATTGGATCTGTAGCAGAGAACATACTTCCACCAAAAATAGAGTTTACATAATTTTTGTTTTTATAGCTTATGGGTAGTTTTATTGCTATACATAGCATGTCTTTTGAGATGGAAAGAATCTTAGCGGTACTCCTTCTATACATAGGAGAAATGTTAAATCCGTATTTAAAAGCGTTATTTCTTCCAATAAGGAGTGTGGCAACAGCAATGATTTTTTGATATATAGGCATATGTGCGTAAAAAGGGTCAAATACCGTTAGGTATTCAGGTTGATATCCAGATGGCTAAATTACAAAGATTATTGCGCTTGCAAACCATTTTTTGTGAGTAAGCACCAGAGACTTAAGGTTAAAAAAATGACAAGAGTATGTGTGTAATGCTTCCTATTATTTAACTTAGCAGAAAAATGTCTGTACATGATCTCGAGCAAACAATTTAACAAAGAAATTAGCATCATCATTGCCAATGCAATTCGTGAAGATGTGGGTGAGGGAGATCACTCTTCCTTGGCTTGTATTTCTAATAAGGCCACTGGAAGTGCTCATTTACTAGTCAAAGACGATGGTATCATTGCAGGTGTGGCATTTGCACAACAGGTGTTTGACTTTGTAGATCCTACTCTAGTTGTAGATGTAAAAATCACAGACGGAAACCCAGTAAAACATGGTGATATTTGCTTTATAGTATCTGGAAGCTCGCAATCTATTTTAAAGGCAGAGAGACTTGTACTTAATGCTATGCAGCGCATGAGCGCTATTGCTACCAAAACAAATCAGTATGTAAAACTATTGGAATCAACCAATACAAAAATACTAGATACAAGAAAAACAACACCAGGAATAAGAGCACTTGAGAAATGGGCTGTTACCATTGGAGGTGGAGAAAATCATAGATTTGGATTGTATGATATGATTATGTTAAAAGATAACCATATCGATTTTTGTGGAGGCGTTGTGAAGGCTATAGAAATAACAAAACAATACTTGAAGGACAATGCCCTTGATTTAAAAATCATAGTAGAGGCTAGAGATTTTAATGAAATAGAGCAAATTTTGTCAACTACAGGTGTCTATAGAATATTGATTGATAATTTTAACTTTGAGGACACCAAAAAAGCGGTTGCCATGATTGGTGATAGCTGCTTAACTGAATCTAGCGGTGGTATAACCCTAGACACCATAGCCCAGTATGCTAGGTGTGGGGTAGATTATATTTCTAGTGGAGCCTTAACGCATTCTGTGCATAATATGGATTTAAGTTTAAAAGCAATATAATGCAAGAAGATCAAGCTCCCATAGGCAATACCGTTGAGGACACCTTGCTCAAAACACCTATCATAAAGCAAGTACTATGGCTTACAAAACAAATTAAGCTACCTGGTATGGGTGGTTTAACGTTTTATGATTTTATTAAATTATACCTTCAAGGGATACTGCAAGGAACCTTTTCGCCAAGAGCGAGTTCTATAGCTTATAGTTTTTTTGTAGCTATATTCCCTTTTTTATTATTTATACTAAATCTTATACCCTACATACCTATAGAAGGATTTCAGTCTAGGTTTCTAATCTTTATAGAAGGATTTCTTCCTCCTCAAACTGCTAATCTTTTTATTCCTGTAATTTCAGATATTGCAATTAATCCAAGAGGTGGCTTATTGTCTTTTGTGTTTTTATTATCTATATTTTTAGCTGCCAATGGAGTCAACGCTATTTTCAGCGCCTTTGAATATTCTTACCATGTAAAGATCAATAGAGGCTTTTTTAAGCAGTATGCAGTTGCTCTTGGTGTTTCTGTTCTATTTGCAGTAGCGCTAATAATAACAGTGGTTATCATATTGTATGGTGAGTACGGGATTCGGGACCTTCAAGGAAGGGCTTTTTTAAGTGAAGATGTATTTTGGTTATCTGCTTTGCAACTTACCGCATTTGTGGTATTATTGTATAGTACAATTTCAACCTTGTATTATTTTGGAACCAAAGAAGGAAAAAAGTCTAAGTTTTTCTCTCTAGGGGCTTTAGTTACTACCTTGTTGTTTTTGGCTACCACTTACTTTTTTGGTATTTATATCAATAATTTTTCAACTTATAACGAGTTATATGGTTCTCTTGGGGCTCTTTTAATAATGTTGTTATATATTTGGATAAATAGTAATTTATTACTTTTAGGCTTTGAGCTTAATATTACATTACAGCGTTTACGAAACAAACAAAATGAATTAAATTAATTTTAAACAAACAAAAATGAAAAAGTTTATTCTACTTGCAATTTCAGTGTTCACCCTTAATATGGCAACAGCACAAACTCAAGTTGGTGAAGTAACACTTCCTAACACCTTAGAATTTAATAATGAAACCTTAGTTCTTAATGGAGCAGGTATTCGTACCAAATTGTTTTTAAAATTATACTCTGGAGGACTATACCTGCCAAGTAAAACCAATGACGCTGCTGCCATTATTGGTGCAGATCAAAACCAAGCAATACAGCTTGTAATTACCTCTAGTTTTGTATCTAGTGAGGCTATGAGTGAAGCTGTAGAAGATGGTTTCGAAGCATCTACTAGAGGAAATACAGATCCTTTTGCTGCAGAAATTAAAACATTTATGGGCTTTTTTAGCGAAGATATTGTTGAAGGAGATACTTATAACATCACTTACCAAACAGGTAAAGGTGTAGTATGCTACAAAAACAATAAAGAGCTAGGGTCTATTCAAGGTATGGATTTCAAAAAAGCACTATTTGGTATCTGGTTAGGTAAAAATCCTGCAGACTCAAACCTTAAAAGCGGAATGTTAGGGAAATAATTTTCTTTTTCATTTCATGATTTTCAAACAAATAATCCAGTATGCTCTATTGTTAAATAAGCATACTGGATTTTTTTATAAATGAAGTTATAGTAAGCCCTAAAACTAATAACTTGTGTATAAAATCAATAAAAGGCTGCTTAAATAATAAGTAGCTTTTTTATTTTTACTATCCAACAAACATCCATAGCCATAGCTTGTTCTATATAGACGTCATATTACCCATACCCTTAAAACAAACCTTTACCTACAGTGTAAACAAGGATGAGGCAGGTTTTTTAAAGCAAGGCCATAGAGTTGCGGTCCCTTTTGGAAAGTCTAAGGTGTATACCGCAATAGTTTACCAAGTCCACGATCAAGCACCAGAGGGTTATAAGACCAAGAGTATTGATCAAATCCTAGATCAAACACCTATTATAACACCACAGCAGATAAAACACTGGCAGTGGATGGCTAGTTATTACATGTGCACTCTTGGCGAAATAGTTAAAGCTGCTCTTCCTAGTGCTTTTTTACTAGAGAGTGAAACGGTGGTGTCTTTGTGTGTAAATGCTGCTGTAGATCCAGCAAAAATTTCAGATGAAGCATATTTAGTCATTGAGGCCCTGCAACAACGCTCGCCTTTGCATATTAATGATGTGAGAGCTGTTTTGGATAGCACTCAAGTAGTAAAAGTTCTTAAAGACCTTTTGGATCTTGGCGTTATTGAGGTACAGGAAGAAATGTATGAGCAGTACACTCCTAAGCTCAAAAAATACATTAAAGTTGCTAGTTTATATCAGGAGCAAGAGCAGCTTTCTGGGTTGCTTGAAAGCCTTTCTCGAGCACCTAAACAAAAAGAAATTTTATTACAACTATTTAGCCTACAGGCTCAAACTAAAAAAGCAGTTGGAGTTACTTCCTTTCAAAAGGCTAGTGGTGCTGGTCCTGGTGCTATAAAAGCCTTGGTTAAAAAAGGAATTTTAGAGGAGTTTTATCTCAAAAAAGACAGAATTGATTATAAAGGCGATGCTCCGCAGTCTATTATGGATTTAAGTGATGCTCAACAACAAGCCCATAAAGAGATAAACACTTGTTTTAAAGAGCAGGATGTTGTATTGCTCCATGGGGTTACCGCTAGTGGTAAGACCGAGATATATATAAAACTTATAGAACAGCAACTCTCTAATGATAAACAGGTGTTATTTATGTTGCCTGAAATTGCACTAACCACACAGCTTATTTCTAGGTTACAATATTATTTTGGAGAAAAAATAGGGGTATACCATTCAAAATATTCTGTAAACGAAAGAGTAGAGCTTTGGAATAACGTTTTACAAAACAAGGCTAAGGCACAAATTATCATTGGTGCCCGATCCTCTTTGTTTTTACCATTTAGCAATCTAGGGCTCATTGTTGTTGATGAAGCTCATGAACCTTCTTTTAAACAGTATAATCCAGCCCCAAGATACCAAGCAAGAGATAGTGCTATAGTCTTGGCAAGAATACATCAAGGTAAACTCCTGATGGGCTCTGCGACTCCTTCTTTAGAGAGTTACCACAACGCAAAAGAGGGGAAGTATGGTTTGGTGAATTTAAATAAACGCTTCGGAAATATTAAAATGCCAACCATAGAGCTAATAGATATTAAAGAAAAGCACAAGAAGAAGAAGATGACGGGTCATTTCAGTGATCGATTGTTGGAGGAAATAAAAGTGTCTTTAAGCAACAATCAGCAAATTATACTTTTTCAGAACCGAAGAGGATTTTCTCCTATTGTAGAGTGTAAAACTTGTGGTAGTTCACCCCAGTGTCCAAACTGTGATGTAAGTCTAACGTTTCATAAATACAAAAATCAATTACGGTGTCATTACTGCGGCCATAATACACCAATGCAACTGAGTTGTATGGCTTGTGGTCTTGAAACTTTAGATAGTAAAGGGTTTGGTACAGAACAAATTGAAACTGAGCTTGTAGCCTTATTTCCAGACCACACAGTGGCTAGGATGGATCAAGACACAACAAGAGGGAAACATGCTTATAAAAAATTAATTGATAGATTAGAGAATCTTGAAATTGACATTTTAATTGGCACACAAATGCTAGCCAAAGGCTTAGATTTTAGAAATGTTGGTTTGGTAGGAGTCATGAATGCAGATAATCTACTCAATTTTCCAGATTTTAGGGCCCATGAGCGTAGTTTTCAATTATTACTTCAAGTTGCAGGTAGGGCAGGGCGCACTAAAGAGCAAGGACGTGTACTAATACAAACCTATAACCCAGACCATACTATTTTACAACAAGTTAGTGTCAATGGATATCAAGAAATGTATCGTGTTCAAACCCAAGAGAGATATGATTTTAAATACCCACCTTTTTATAGAACTATAAAAATCACATTCAAAGACAGAAGCCTTCAAAAGGTAGAAAGTGGAGCACAGTGGTATGCTATGGCTCTTAAACAACATCTTCAAGACAATGTGTTGGGTCCTGAGGCCCCAGCGGTAGCAAGAGTAAGAAACCAATATATTACTGGTGTATTGGTCAAAATTCCTAAAAATCAATCTTTGCAAAACACTAAAAATTACATTGCAAGTGTGCAGCGTAGTTTTAATGCCGCCAAGCAATTTTCATCTATACGAGTAACTATAGATGTAGATAATTATTGATCTGCTTAATTGATAGGATTTAGAACAACTTAATTTTTAAACAAAAAAATGCCCAGGTTTTATTTGTTTTAAATAAAACCTGGGCATTAACTATTTTAACTAGTCTTTGTTGTTGGCAGCCAATGCCTGAACAAGATCTGTTTTTCTATTTCTACTTAGTGGAAGTTCTTCTTTTTCTAGTTCAATAACTTTACTGTTATATCGTATCACTTTATCAAGATTTACAATATAAGATTTGTGTATTCGCAAAAAACGATCTTTGGGCAGCAGCGCCTCAAATGCTTTCATTGTTGAGAGTACAACCAAAGAGTCATGTTCTGTTACCATTTTTACATAATCTCCAAGCGCCTCGATGTATCGCAATTCATTTAAAAATACTTTACGCTTTTTTAGGTTACTTTTTACAAAAATGAAATCTTCTTCATCAAAACCCTCTTCGTTTTTAAGCTTATAATTTGTAACGGCTTTATGTACGGCGTTTAAAAAACGCTCTTTTGAAATTGGCTTGCGCAGATAATCAATGGCGTCATAATCAAATGCTTTGAAGGCATATTTGGTTTTTCCCGTTACAAAAATTATCTGTGGCTTCGCTGTTAAATCATCCAGTAAATCAAAGCCAGAAAGAATTGGCATTTCGATGTCTAGGAATATCAAATCTATATCAGAGGTTGCAATACCTTCTTTTGCTTCAATAGCATTATTGTACTGTGCAACCAAATTCAAAGACTGGTGGTTTTCTATCAATTTAACTATAGAAAGTCTCTGTAATGTAGAATCATCTACAACGGCACAGTTAAGTATCGTTTTTTCCATCTTATTGGGGGTTTATAACATCAAAAATAAGTCTTTTATCGATGAAATGCAACTTTATTTAATTTTTATCGTAAAAAAATGCTCTTTATCTATTTTTTGCTGGAATGATTATTTGTTGAATAAGGCGTTTGTTATTTGTAAAATATATAGTATTTTTGCACACTCTTAGCATCATGCTAGGAATTAATATTAATCAATAATAGATTTTAAAATGAATCATTACGAAACTGTTTTCATCTTAAATCCCGTTTTATCTGAAGAACAGATAAAGGAAACAGTAAAGAAATTTGAAGATATTCTTATTTCTAAAGGTGCTAAGATGATATCAAAAGAGAATTGGGGGCTAAAAAAATTAGCTTATGCCATTCAAAACAAAAAAAGTGGTTTTTATCACTTGCTAGAATTCACCGTAACAGGTGAGGCTATCAACGAATTAGAAGTTGCTTTCAGAAGAGAAGAGCGTGTAATGCGTTATCTTACTGTAGCTCTAGACAAGCATGCAATTGCTTGGGCAGAGAGAAGAAGAAAGCGTGATAATATTAAAACACTATAAGCTATGGCATCTATACAAGAACAAGCAAAAGGAAAAAAAGATGGAGAAATCAGATATTTAACTCCATTAAATATAGAAACGTCAAAAGCTAAGAAGTACTGTCGTTTCAAGAAGTCTGGTATTAAATATATCGATTATAAAGATCCAGATTTTTTATTAAAATTTGTAAACGAGCAAGGTAAATTGTTACCTAGAAGGCTTACAGGAACTTCTTTGAAGTACCAACGTAAAGTGGCTGTTGCAGTAAAAAGAGGACGTCATTTGGCACTTATGCCTTATGTTGCCGATTTATTAAAATAAAAACAAGATAGGAATATGGAACTTATATTAAAAAAAGACGTTGAGAATCTTGGTTTTGCAGATGATCTAGTAAATGTAAAAAATGGATACGGAAGAAACTTCCTTATCCCAAACGGTCATGCTGTACTAGCAACACCTTCTCAAAAGAAAATGCTTGCAGAAACATTAAAGCAGCGTGCACATAAGGAGCAAAAGGTTATTGATGCCGCAAAAGCTGAAGCGACTAAGCTTTCCTCTTTAGCAGATTTCAAAATTGTAGTGAAAACTGGAGAAGGAGACAAGTTATTTGGATCTGTTTCTAACGCAGACCTTTCTGAGGCATTTGCAAAAGAAGGTATTGAATTAGAAAAGAAATTTATCACAATCGCTGGTGGAATCATTAAGCGTACTGGCCAATATGAGGCAAGTGTGCGTTTCCATAGAGATGTAATTTCTACATTTACCTTTGACGTGGTTGCCCAGGCAAGCAAGTAAAATTATTTTTAAAGTACACTAAACCTCTCTCAGCAATGTGAGGGGTTTTTTTATGAAATTTTAGTACCCTTATATTTACAGTATGAAATACGCAAGACTTACCAAAGAACAGCTCGATAGTTTGCAACAAGAATTCATCAACTTTTTGGCCACACAGACCATCACGGCCCAAGAATGGCAAACTATTAAAAAAGAGCAGCCACAGGTTGCAGAGCAAGAACTAGATATATTTAGTGATCTAGTTTGGGAAGGTGCACTAAGCCAGGCGAAATTTTTAGAGAATATATCTCCAAAACTGTTGTTTTTATTTAAACTAGAAGCCCAGCAAATGTCATTAATTTCTGTAAAAGTAGTCTTAGAAGGTATAGATATAACCACTAAAGAAGGATATTCTTGGCTACAAAAAAACTATGCTACAGATGATGTGGAATTTTATACGGCTACAAAAGAATATACAGAAGATAAAAACCTTGATATATTTAAGCTTATACAGCAAGGCGCTGCTATTACCAAGGGAGATTTATACGGTTTTTTTCAAGAAATTTTAAATAGTTAACAAGAAACTAATACACTTCTCTTTCTACCTTTTACTCGTACCTCAAACTTTCTATAGGGTCAAGTCTTGCTGCTTTAACGGCGGGATAAGCCCCAGCAAGCACAGCCACCACAAATGTGATGATTGTTGCCCAGACCATCGCTACAACGGGTAGGGTGAATTCAAAATCAAAAGCAGCAGCAAATCCTATACCTGTAAGTATTCCTAAGATAATACCAAGTATAGACCCAAATTGACCAATGACAATGGTTTCAATTAAAAATTGAGTTGATATTGTGCTATTTTTAGCACCTAAAGCTTTACGTACGCCAATCTCTCTAGTTCTCTCTGTTACAGAAACTAGCATGATGTTCATGAGCGCTATTGAGGAGCCTAAGATTGTAATAATACTTATGATCCAGGCCGCGGTCTCTAATACCCCGCCAATATCTGATGCCCGCGCTAATAGGTCATCACTTCGCAAGATTCCAAAGTTTTCTTCTTCAATAGGGCTAAGCCCTCTAATGTTTCTAAATATAACCAAAGCTTCATCTTGTGCTCCTTGCATCATTGCTTTGTCTACTACCTTTATGCTAATGGTGTAGTTTATGTTTGGCTGGGTGAAAATTCCTCGTGCTACTTGTATGGGTAGTAACACTTTTAAATCTTGGTTGTTTCCAAAGGTAGCTCCCTTGGATTCTAGTATACCAATGATTTTGAACTTCACGCCACGAATACTTATGGTTTTATTTAAAGGGTTTTCATTTTCAAAAAGACTTTTCAAAAAATCTGAACCAATAAGGCACACTTTGGTATTGTTTTGAATATCAAAAACAGTGAAGTTTCTTCCTTGGTCTACTAGGGTTCCGGTGTTGTCTAGGTAGTTTTCATTTACCCCATACACCTGTACCTCAGGATCTGTCTTATTCCCTTCATACCGAACCTCTGCAGATCCAGTCCCGGCAAATGAGACAGAAGTACTTGTAAAAGGAAACTCATAGGTATCTATAAAATTACGCACATCATCATACCTAATGATGGGGTTAATTTTTTTGCGCTCACCACGGCCTCCTCGATTTACAGAAAACTCATATCGCTGTATATTAAAGGTATTACTACCCATAGATGCGAAATTACCTGCAATGTTAGTTTCAAGGGCTTTTACAGCACTTAAAATCCCTACAAGAGACCAAATTCCTATACCCATAATAACAACGGTTAAAATGGTTCTAAGCAATTGTGTTTTTATAGAGTCTAGTGCAATGCGCACATTTTCGCGAAACAGTGAAAACATAAATTAGTAATTTGTTGTTAGACTAAGGTCTTTGGGTAAAGTTACAGTTTTGTGTGACATTAACTTAAAAATTTACAATGTGCTTGTCAAATGTTAATACTATGTATAAATTTAGTCTTACAATACTAGTAGAAGACCGCGCTAATTATGATATTTGTATTTTAAAGACAGTACCATGAAACCATCTATACCAAAAGGAACCCGTGATTTTTCTCCAACTCAAGTGGCTAAGCGCAACTACATTATGGACACCATAAAGCGTCATTTCTCTTGTTTTGGTTTCCAGGCTATAGAAACACCTAGTTTCGAGAAGAGTGAAACCCTTATGGGGAAATATGGTGAAGAAGGAGATCGTTTAATATTTAAAATTCTTAACAGCGGTGATTATTTAAAAAAAGCCACCGATGCTTTATTAATAAATAAAGAAAGCCAAAAACTAACTGGACAAATTAGTGAAAAAGCACTTAGATATGATCTAACAGTTCCATTTGCTAGATACGTAGTACAACACCAAAACGATATTACATTTCCATTTAAAAGATATCAAATACAACCTGTATGGCGTGCAGACAGACCTCAAAAAGGACGATTTAGAGAGTTTTATCAATGTGATGCAGATGTAGTTGGGAGCCCTTCTTTATTACAAGAAGTGGAGCTGGTACAATTGTACGATGCAGTTTTTACAGATCTTTCATTAAAAGGATCTGTAATAAAGATGAACAATCGTAAAATACTCGCTGGTATAGCCCAAGTAATAGGTGCAGAAGATAAGCTTATTGATTTTACTGTCGCCCTTGACAAACTAGATAAAATAGGAGCAGACGGTGTTAAAAAAGAAATGCTTGAAAAAGGAATTACACAAGATGCAATTGCAAAAGTGCAGCCTTTATTTACCATGCAAGGTGATGCAAACCAGCAATTAGAAAGCCTAAAGGTTATGCTGGGCTCATCTAAAATTGGTATGCAAGGCATACAGGAGTTGGACTTTATTGTTTCTACTATTTCTGCTTTAGAATTACAAACAGCTAGCTTAGCCATTGATGTTACCTTGGCTAGAGGTTTAAACTATTATACGGGTGCTATCTTTGAGGTAAGTGCGCCAAAAGGTGTTACTATGGGAAGTATTGGTGGAGGTGGTCGTTATGATGATCTCACAGGTATTTTTGGATTGAAAGATGTTAGTGGTGTTGGTATCTCTTTTGGTTTGGATAGAATCTATTTAGTTCTTGAAGAGCTAGGCTTATTTCCAGAAACCGCATCTGCAAATACAGAGGTGTTGTTTTTTAATTTTGGAAACCCAGAGGCCATATATGCTATGAAAGCCATCAAACAATTAAGAAGCAATGGAATCTCTGCAGAGTTATACCCAGATACTGCTACCAATCAAAAGAAAGAAAGAAAACAACTCACCTACGCAGAACGAAAAGGTATATTGTATGCTGTATTAATAAAAGAGCAAGATATTAAGGATAATACCTACACCCTTAAAAACATGCAAACAGGTGATAAACAAACACTAAGCCTTGAGAATTTAATTAAGATTCTAGCGTAAGTTTTTATTATAAATAGTAAAAGCCCATACATCTGTATGGGCTTTTTTTTGTAGCGAGGAGCAGACTTGAACTGCCGACCTCTGGGTTATGAATCCAGTGCTCTAACCAGCTGAGCTACCTCGCCAAATGTTACTGGTTGTGCTTTGTTATGTATTATGTATATCAAAGCGGCTGCAAAGATAAAAACAAAATAATGTAGGGCAAACAATCCACCATTTTTTATTCTATTTTATTTCTGTTAAAATTTCTGAAGAAATAAACCGTACATTTGCCGCTCATTAAGAATAGGTTCTTGCCTATTCTTTTAACATTATTTATGTCATTTCAATCATTAGGGCTCTCTGATGCCTTGCTTAAAGCAATTAGCAAAAAAGGATACACTACACCAAGTCCAATTCAACTAAAAGCAATCCCCAAAATACTTGAAGGTAGAGACGTTTTAGCCTCTGCCCAAACTGGTACAGGAAAAACTGCTGGCTTTACATTACCAATGCTACAACAGTTTTTAGCTAATACTGGCCAGCATCAAGGAAGAAGAAAAATAAAATCTTTAATCTTAACGCCAACTAGAGAACTTGCCGCGCAGGTACTTGAAGATGTTAAGACTTACTCAGAGTTTACAGATCTTAAAAGCACGGTAGTATTTGGTGGGGTAAATGCCAACCCTCAAATAAAAACACTGCGCCAAGGCGTTGATATATTGGTGGCCACTCCTGGTAGGTTACTAGATTTGCACAATCAAGGTGTAATTAATTTTTCTGGAATTCAGTTCTTGGTTTTGGATGAGGCAGACAGAATGCTAGACATGGGTTTTTTAAGAGATATAAAAAGAATTTTAGCGCTGTTGCCCTCTAAGCGCCAAAACCTGTTGTTTTCTGCAACCTTTTCAAAAGAAATCAAAACCCTTGCAAATAGCTTTTTAGACAACCCAGCTATGGTGGAGGCAGCTCCTCAAAACACAACAGCTGAGAAAGTAGATCAAATAATTTACAGAACCAATAAGGGCTTAAAAACTAATCTTGTAATCAAACTCATTACAGAAGGGAACTGGAATCAAGTATTGGTATTTACCAGAACTAAACATGGCGCCAACAAGCTATCACAAAAATTAGAAAAAGCAGACATTAAAGCTGCGGCCATACACGGTAATAAAAGTCAGGGAGCAAGAACAAGAGCACTTGCTGGTTTTAAAGAGGGTAGCATATCTGTTTTGGTGGCTACAGATATCGCAGCACGCGGGCTTGACATACCATTGCTTCCTCATGTAATAAACTTCGAGTTGCCTAACATACCTGAAGACTATGTTCACAGAATAGGACGTACAGGTAGGGCAGGAGCCAGTGGAAAAGCAATTTCCATAGTAAGCGTTGATGAATATGCTTATGCAAGAGGTATAGAGAAGTTGCTTAATATTAAGCTTGAAAGCACTGTAATACCTGGATTTGAACCAACCGAATCACTACATGAAGTAGAATCTAAAAAAGCAGAAAACAAAGCTGCTCATAACAGAGGAGGTAGAAATAACAGTCGTTCACAATCTAATAAACCATCTCAAGATGGTTCAAAAAAACGCCGTAATTTTAGAAGATAAGGAGCCTTTAGCGTTTTTGTAAAAATCATAGTATCATACTATATCTTTTCTTAGGGGCAAATAATAGGTTTCTTTCTTTTGGTTTTTATATTTAATATCTATATTGGACTAACTAACAAACAACAATGGAAGAAAAAATAAAATACGAAATGGAAATTCCAATCCAAGTTTCCCCTTCATTATTGTATACGTATATTTCTACACCATCTGGACTCTCTGAATGGTATGCAGATAACGTAAACTCTAGAGGAGAAAATTTTGAGTTTATTTGGGACGGTGCCGAAGAAAAAGCTGTTTTGCTAACAAAAAAGAACGCAGAACGAATTAAATTTAGGTGGGATGTGGATGCAGGTACAGATTATTATTTTGAATTGCGTATTCAAGTAGATGAGATTACCAAAGATGTTTCACTGATGATCACAGACTTTGCTGAGGATGGTGAAGTTGAAGAAGGAAAGATGCTTTGGGAAAACATGGTTTCTGAGCTAAAACAAATATTAGGATCAACCTAAAAAATAAATATAGATACCCGTATCTTTGTGCCACTCTATAATAAACTAGAGTGGCTTTTTTTTTATGATAAATTTAAATGGTACCATTCTCGAAAAGCACAAGGCAGCTATATCTATTTCTAATAGAGGGCTAAATTATGGTGATGCAATTTTTGAAACCTTGCGTGTTAGCGCGGGGAAAATTTATTTTTGGGAAGATCATTACTTTAGACTCATGGCCTCTATGCGTATACTACGAATGGAGATTCCCATGAATTTCACTCAAGAATACCTAGAGACGCAAATTTTAGCAACCATAGAGGCTAATGGAGCTATAACTGCAGCCTATAGAATTAAAATTCTTGTATGGCGCCAAGAAGGTGGTCTTTATAGCCCCACCATAAATGAAATTGATTTTTCTGTACAGTGCAGTGATTTACAAAACTCTTTTTACTTAGTAAGCCAAGACCACTATGAGGTAGAACTGTTTAAGGATCATTATATTACATCAGGACTACTCTCTACATTAAAAACAAATAACAAAATTATAAACGTTTTAGGTAGTATTTTTGCCAAAGAGAACGGTTATGAAAATTGCTTGCTTTTGAATGAAAAAAAGCAAATTGTAGAGGCCTTAAACGGAAATATTTTTTTAGTAAAAGGGGATGTTATAAAAACCCCTCCACTTAAAGATGGGTGTTTAAAAGGGATAATGCGTAAACAAATTCTCGCTATCCTGGCTGATTTGCATGATTATGATGTACAAGAAGTATCTATATCTCCTTTTGAATTGCAAAAGGCCGATGAGATGTTTGTTACTAATGTTATTACAGGAATTCAATCTATCACAAAGTATAGAAAGAAACAATACACAAACACTATAGCAAAAGAATTATTGGGCAAGCTAAATGCAAAAGCCAGGCTTGGATAGTCTTGCTAGATAAACAAGGTGTTTAATTATATGAAGGGTTTTGGGGAGCGTTAGACCAAAGTTTGTAGTTACCGCCAAATTCAAGCATTTTCTCCTTCCACAGATTGTTGTTGTTGTTACCAATGATGTTGTTTTTGTAGTCATTTGGTGCAACCACCCAACTATTTAATTCTAACTCTTGGTCTAGTTGTTGGGTAGACCATCCAGAATAACCCAAGAAAAAACGTATCTGAGATTGAGTTAGCTTGTCATCTGCTAGCAATTTAGAAATGGCTTTAAAGTCTCCTCCCCAAAAGATACCTTGCGATATTTCAACACTTCCAGGAATGAGTTCTGGTATTTTATGAATAAAGTAAAGATTGTCTTGCTCTACTGGACCTCCGTTATATACAGGGAGGTTAGAGTTAATCTCAGGAATAAAGTCTTTAAGAGTATATTCTAGTGGTTTATTAAGAATAAACCCCACAGAACCATTTTCTGTATTGTACTCTGTCAATAATATAACAGATCTATTAAAAGACACATCTCCAATTATGGAGGGTTTTGCAACTAGTAAAAGACCTTTGTCGGGTTTAAGTAGTGTCATTGTTGGTGGTTAGGTTAACTAAACCTACAGTTTTTTTTTGAAATATCCAACTAAAACACAACAGTACTAAATTTTTAATAAAAAAAAAGCCCTCTTTGCATAAGCAAAGAGGGCTTTTATGTTGTGAATTACAGTGATTTAGTTTACACTAGTCTGTAAGTCTGAACCTGCTTTGAACTTTACAACGTTTTTAGCAGCAATTTGAATAGTTTTTCCAGTTTGTGGGTTTCTTCCTTCTCTTGCAGCTCTTCTAGTTACTGACCAAGATCCAAAACCTACTAAAGAAACTCTGTTTCCGTTTTTAAGAGATCCCTGTACATTTCCAAGGAAAGACTCTAATGCTTTTTTAGCTGCTGCTTTTGTTACTCCAGCATCTTCTGCCATTGCGTCGATTAAATCTGATTTGTTCATAATATTTGTTTAAATTAAAAAAATGATTAAAAAATACGTTTAGTACCTATACAAATTTAATCGGATATTCAACATTGACAAGGATTGCCGAGCTAAAACCGTCTTTTTGTTAATAACTTAGGGTGATTGTTAATAAGCGAGTCAAAAAATAGCTGTTTTTTACAGTCTCACTAGGCATGCGGGTTTACAATCATTTTTGCATCTGGCATAAAATCATAGCCGTTTACTAAATCTTTGGTCAGCATTTTTCGCTTTCCTGGAAGTTGAATTTCTATAATTTCTAATACTTGATCGTGAAGTTGAACATACAATTTTTTATGGATCACTTTAACAGCACCAAGTTGGCTGTGTTGTGAAATCTTAATACCTGCATCTTTTGTAATAAACCATAAAGAATTTTCATGCTCTGGCTCTATGAGCGCTACCTTATATATCTTAACTTTTATTTTTTCGCCATTTTGCTCAAGCAAACTCCAAGCGCATGGGTAAGGGTTTAACCCTCTAACAAAGTGATTTATGGTTTCTGGCGTTGCACTCCAATCTATATAGGTATTGTTTGGGGTTAATTTGGGTGCTTCTTTTAATTCTAGCCTAGAAAAGTCTTCTCCAAGAGGTTGTGGGGTTGTTGAGAGATCTCCTTTTTTAATAATTTCTAACGTTTCAATAACAAGTTGGCTTCCTATATTCATTAAAACATCATGAAGACTACCAACGGTTTCATCTTCTGCGATAGCAACTTTTTGAGAAAGAATGATTTCACCAGTGTCAATTTTTTCATCAATAAAAAATGTGGTAACACCTGTTGTTTGTTCTTTGTTTATAATAGCCCAGTTTATAGGCGCAGCTCCACGGTATTGGGGTAATAAAGAAGCATGAAGGTTAAAGGTGCCAAGGCTTGGTATTTGCCAAACCACTTTGGGTAACATTCTAAAGGCAACTACAATTTGAAGGGTAGGGGCCAGATTTTTTAATTCTTGTAAAAAAGATGCGTCTTTAAGATTCGTTGGTTGTAATACATTAATATTATGTTGTAAAGCAAATTGTTTTACTTCAGAGCCTTGAAGGGATCGTCCACGACCTTTAGGCCTGTCTGGAGCAGTTACTACACCAACAACATTATAACTATTGCTTACCAAAGCGCTTAAAACACCTACTGCAAATCCAGGAGTACCCATAAACACAATTCTCAATTTTTCAGTCTTCATGCAAACAACATATTATATTTAATGTAAAGGTAGTAAAACCCATACATTTCTCTTATGATAAAGCATTACAAACTACCTATATATACTCTAGGTACATATAACCATGTTAATCTTTCATAAATTATAGCTACAAATAACATTGTATGTACTATTTTTATAAACTAATATGATTTTAAAGACATACATATTAAAATATTTTGGGGCTATCGCACTTGTTTTTGTGTTGATGCTTCCTGCGTCTGTTCAGTTCTCTCATCTTTTTGAAGGTCATGAGCACGAAGTGTGCCATGAGCAAACAACACATCTTCACGAAGATCAGCCAGAGTGCCACGGTTGTGATTTTTATAGTACTAGTTTTCAATACACACTTCCTGAGAATTATGTAACTAACTTTGTTTTATTTTCTCAAAACAAAAATAGCACTTTTGTTGTTGCATCTTTCTTTACAAAAAAATTAACTTCAAATCAACTTCGCGCACCGCCTACTATTCTTTCTTAGAGATTTAATTTGTTTTAAAATTTTAAAAAGAATACAATGCGTTTATTTGCGTTATTATTACTGCTATGTTGCAGTATGCAGTCTTATTCACAAGACTGTAATTATACATTACAAGGAACTTTACAAGACTTCCATGACAGTTCTACACTTGCAGGTGCTACTATTGTAGTAGCCCAAACAGGCAGGGCCGTACAAACTGATGTAGAAGGAAATTTCACCATATCCTCTTTGTGTAAAAGTACCTACCAGTTGCAAATATCTCATCCATATTGTTCAACAAAGGTATTTACGGTGCAAATTCCAGCAGATACAATAAAGACCTTTACACTTGAGCACCATTTGGAAGCGTTAAATGAAATTATTGTTAATGGTAATTCTTCTTCCAGACAAACAAAAACACTCTTTGAAAATACCATAAACCAAGAAACAATATCAGATTTTAGTGGAGCCTCTCTTGGCGATGCTTTAAATAGCATAAGTGGCGTTTCTTCACTAAACACAGGAAACGCTGTTGTTAAACCCATTATTAATGGGCTCCATAGCAGCCGTATTGTACTTATTAATAATGGGGTGCGTATGCAAGATCAACAATGGGGTGCAGAGCATGCCCCTACTATTGATATTAATACTGCAGGGAGTATAAAGGTTATAAAGGGAGCGGGAGCCTTACAGTATGGAGGAAATGCAATAGGTGGGGTTATCATTACCCAGGCGCCAAAAATTCCTTTATTAGATTCGTTGTACGGTAAAACGACACTTTCTGGATCTAGTAACGGTCGTGGAGGGGTTGTGAGCTCAAGGGTAACTAAAAGCCATGAAAATGGATGGTACACATCGCTTCAAGGAACCTTAAAACGTTTTGGAGATTTTCAGTCACCAAATTATATCCTTAGCAACACTGGAGTTTTTGAACGCACTTTTGCCTACAGGCTTGGCTACAACAGGATAGACTATGGAGTGGATGCGTATTACTCTTATTTTAGAAATGAAATTGGCATTTTAAGAGCATCACACATTGCAGGTGCAGAAGATCAAGTACAAGCAATCTCTAGTGATGTACCATTAATTATCAATGATTTTACCTATGCTATTGGAAATCCTAGACAGGATGTTGCGCATCATCTGGCACGTATCAAAGGTTTTAAAAAAATCAAAGGGCTGGGGCGTGTAACGCTACAGTATGATTTCCAACAAAATAACAGACTTGAGTATGATGTAAGAAGGGCACAACAGCAAGACAAAGCTTCTGTGGATTTAAATTTAAAAACCCATACACTCAAGGTAGATTTAAAATCTGACATTTCAGATAACCTTACAATATCTACTGGTGTTAACACAGATTATCAAACCAATTATGCCAATCCCAATACTGGAGTTAGACGCCTTATTCCAGATTATACAAAGTATGACTTTGGCGCTTATCTTAGCGGTGACTACTCAATAAGCTCTAGATGGCTCTTGGAGGCAGGTTTTAGGTTTGATTATACCTATATGGATGCCTTTAAGTTTTATCGAAAATCATTTTGGGAATCTCGGGGTTATGATACCCAATTTGCTGATTTGGTGGTACAGGAATATGGAAATCAGGTCTTGACCAATCCTAAGTTGTGTTTTAAAAACCCATCTTTTACCTTAGGGTCAACCTATAATTTTGCAGACACCTACACTTTGTTTGCTAACTACTCAATGGCCTCTAGAGCTCCCAATGCCTCAGAGTTATTTAGTGAAGGGTTGCATCATAGCGCCTCAAGAATGGAGTTAGGAGATTTACAATTTGATTCAGAAATAGCGCATAAAGTTTCTGTTACACTACAGCAAAAAGGGAAGAGGTTTGATTTTACAATAATGCCCTACAGCAATAGTATTGATAACTTTATATTAATTGAGCCCACTGGCATACAGCAAACTATTAGAGGGAATTTTCAGGTATGGGAATACAGACAAACCCAGGCACAAATTTTTGGCATAGATGTGGACGCCACTATTTCTGTTTTTGATAACCTAAGTTTTAATCACCAATTTTCTTTGGTAAAAGGGTATGATCTTTTAAAAAACCAAGCCCTTATCAATATGCCGGCTAGTAGTACTCAAAATAGCTTAGTATATACACATCCAAAATTTTACAACCTAAAAATTAGGCTTTTAAGCAACTTTGTGTTTGCTCAAAATGAATATCCAAACACAAATTTTGAGGTTGTATTACCCCAATCAATACAAACCGTTGATATCAGTACCCCTCCAGATGCTTATCATTTATTAAATTTCAATACATCTGTTGACGTAAGCTCTTCTCTGCATTTAGGAGTGTCAGTAAATAATGTGTTTAACACCCCTTACAGAAATTACCTAAACCGTTTGAGGTATTATGCAGATGATCTTGGTAGAAACATTTCAATTCAATTACAATTCAATTATTAAATCAATTACAATGAAACTAGTACAATTAAATTCAATTAATCCTTTTAAATTAAAAACAATGAAAACAATGAAAACAGGTGCGTTTTACGCTTTACTTACCTTAGCCATGCTAGGATGTAGCGATGATGATACAACGCCAGAAGTCATTAACGATGAAGAACTTATCACTACTGTAATATTAACGCTAACCCCAGATAGTGGTGACCAAGTAGTTTTAACCACCATAGACCTAGACGGAGACGGTCCAGATGAGCCAGTGACAACAGTAGTAGGGAGTTTTTCAGAAAACACGCAATACCAGGGCGCTGTACAATTTTTAAATGAAACTGAAGATCCTGCAGAGGATATTACCCAGGAAGTAATTGAAGAGGCAGACGAGCACCAAGTTTTTTACACCATTAGTGATGGTTTAAATATTACAACTACCTACGTAGACTTTGACGATAATGATAACCCACTAGGAGTTCAAATTACACTCTCTACTGGTGCAGCAAGCGAAGGATCATTAACTGTAACATTGCGTCACGAGCCTGTTAAACCTAATGATGGTCTAGAGAGTGCTGGAGGAGAGACAGATATTTCTACAAGTTTTGATGTAAGTATCCAATAGGTAATTTTAATTTATTTTTTAAAAGCTGTTTACAGTAGGACAAATAACCTATTGTAAGCAGCTTTATCTGTTAAGAAGAAATGATAATAGGCTGGCCTGACTAAATTTTTAAATACCTTTGAAACTTGTTAGCTACTATCATTCAACAACTAGTGTGCTAGAAAAACAAATCCCCTTATGGCTCACCTTAAAAAATCACAAAAAGAACTTCTTGCCAAACTAAGTATTACTGCTTTAAATGAAATGCAAGAAGAGGTGGTGCTTGCCATTGCCTCAGTAGCAAATACAGTATTATTATCTCCTACAGGAACTGGTAAAACAGTAGCTTTTTTATTACCCACTATAAAAGCTTTAGATCCAGATTGTGAAAAGGTGCAATTATTAATATTGGTTCCTTCAAGAGAGCTGGCCATACAAATTGAACAGGTGATACGGCAGATGGGGTCTGGCTATAAAGCAAATGCTATTTATGGAGGTAGACCAATTTCTAAAGATAAAATGGACCTTGCCCACACACCAAGTATCATAATAGGTACTCCTGGACGTGTTGCAGATCATATGCGTAGAGAAACTTTTGCTACTTCATCTATTAAAACGTTGGTTTTAGATGAGTTTGATAAATCTCTAGAGGTTGGGTTTGAAAAAGAAATGCGAGAAATAATTGAGAGTCTTAAGCAAATAGAAAAACGTATTTTAACCTCTGCTACGCAGGATATAGAAATCCCTGAGTTTGTAGGTATTAAAAATGAAGTTGTTATAAACTACTTAGATACTAAGACAACGGCTTTATCTATCAAAATAGTTAACTCTCAAGAAAAAAACAAATTACAAGCCTTAGCAGATGTACTGTACCATATAGGAAATGAGCCAGGTATTATTTTTTGTAATTTTAAAAACACTATTGAGTATGTGAGTGATTTTCTAAAACAACAGCACATACCTCATGGCCATTTTTATGGTGGTATGGAACAAATAGATAGAGAACGGGCTTTAATTAAGTTTAGAAATGGTACTCATCAAATTATTATTGCCACAGATTTGGCTGCACGAGGTTTGGATATCCCAGAGTTAAACTTTATAATACACTATCAACTCCCTTTGAAGCTTCAAGAGTTTACCCATAGAAACGGAAGAACTGCAAGAATGAATGCCTCTGGTACTGCCTATGTACTAAAATGGACACAGGAACCTTTGCCAGAATTCATTAATTGTACAGATATTTTAAAACTTACAGATAAAGAAACCACGATATTTCCAAAATGGGCTACCTTGTTTATATCTGGAGGAAGAAAAGATAAAATATCTAAAGGAGACATTGCAGGACTGTTTTTTAAACAAGGAAACCTTAAAGCAGATGAATTAGGTGTTATTGAATTAAAACAAGATTGTGCATTTGTAGCAGTGCCTAAAGAAAAAGCGCTGGGGGTTGTTGAAAAAACAAACAATACACGTTTAAAAAAGAAGAAGGTACGCATCACTTTATTGTAATAACCACCTCTTTACTAGCCGGATAATGAGGGTCATCTACTCAAATATGCCAGAAATAGTAGTTGTTTTGATAATTAATATAAATTAATACTCTTATGAAGAACCTTTATAATAGGGGAGTATCACTTGTCATTTCTTTATAAATGACTATTATTGATTAATATGTTTGTTAAATCAATTTAATAGCGTGATATTTGCAAACTATAAAATATTAACACATTAAATTATATTACAATGAGTAAAGGAACAGTAAAATTTTTCAACGACACAAAAGGTTTTGGATTTATTACAGAAGAAGGAGTTGAAAAAGACCACTTCGTACACATTTCAGGATTAATCGATGAGATTAGAGAAGGTGACGAGGTTACATTTGACCTACAAGAAGGAAACAAAGGATTAAACGCGGTAAACGTAAAAGTTGTCTAAGTAATATCCCAATACTTTCAAACAAAGCCCATCTTTTAAGATGGGCTTTTTTATTACCCTATACTCACTAGTATATCCATAAAAAAGAAGTAATTTCGCGCCCTAATAAACCCCCTGGTTATGAAGCGCATACACGAGTATAAGAAATTGTTTGGAATACAAACAGAGATAGATCTTAAGGATTTAAAGAAAAAGTATCGTAATCTAGTAAAGCAATGGCATCCAGATAAATTTCAAGATGGAGACCCATTGCAACAAGAGGCAGAAATGCAAAGCCGTAAGATTATTGATGGATACCACTTTTTGGTAAGTATGGCTCCAGAAACTAAGGAGAAAAACCTGCCAGACTATACGCAAACAATTACAAATTCAGCAATTGCAGATTATCAACATAAAGGGCTACTGTTAGAGATTACCTTTACAGATGGTGCAACTTATGAATATTTTGGAATTACAAAACCTGTATATCAAAAAATGGTTAATGCAGGTAATCTAAACAGATTTGCAAAAAGAAGTATTTACCCTAAATACACTTACAGAAAATCAAAAAGGATTCTTCAAGAATCATAAATTACAACCTTTATAAAACCATATGAGTACTACATTTTCAGGTTTAGGATTAGAAAATTTTTTGATTGATGCGTTGGATGTTTTAGACATTAAAACCCCAACTAGCATTCAAACAAAGGCCATACCGGTGATTCTAAATCAAAAGCAGGATGTTGTTGCTTTGGCAAAAACAGGGACGGGAAAAACGGCTGGTTTTGGACTGCCGCTATTACAGGGGATAGACACTCAAAACAATTCAATACAAGCCATTGTATTAGCGCCAACTAGAGAATTAGGACAACAGATATTTAAAAACCTCACAGATTTTTCTAGTAAAAAACCAGAAATTTCTATAGCCTCTATTGTTGGAGGTATACCTATTAAACCTCAAATTGAACGTTTAAAAAAAGATACTCATGTTGTTATAGCAACTCCCGGTAGGCTTATAGATTTAATACAAAGAGAAGCTATTGATATATCTGAGACCTCTTTATTGGTTTTAGATGAAGCAGATGAAATGATTGCTGTTTTAAAAGAAGGGTTAGACACTATTATTGCTTCATTGCCGAAAAAAAGAAGAACTCTTTTGTTTACTGCAACGATGTCTGGAAGTATAAAACAAATGGTACAGAACTATTTGTCAAAGCATGTGGTAGATATCCAAGCAGATATGGAAACCCTCGGTCATCAAGGAATAGATCATCAATATGTTGTGGTGAAGCCTATAGAGAAGCTAGAGGTGCTAATGCATTTTTTAAATACCAAAGAGGGGCAAAGAGGTATCATATTTTGTAAAACAAAAGCTGCTGTTAATAAGCTCGCCAAAAAGTTAGCTATAAACAAATTCTCCTCTGGGGCTTTACATGGGAGTTTAACCCAAGGCATTCGAGACAGAATAATGGGGCAATTCAGAGAAGGACATATAGATATATTAATTGCCACAGATTTAGCAGCTCGTGGTATCGATGTTAAACAGATTAGTTACGTGGTACAGTATCACCTTCCAGACACCTATGATGCATATGTGCATAGGTCTGGGCGTACTGCAAGAGCAGGGGCAAAGGGCTTATCTTTAAGTGTGATACAAGAAGAAGAACTTGCTGATATTCCAGATTTAGAACAAGAACTAAGTATTTCTTTTTCTAAAATGGAAAAAGTTGATGCCCTAGCCATTGAAGAGAATAATACAATTCTTTGGGCTAGAAAGATATTTAAGGCCAAACCTAACAAGGCTATTTCTACAGATTTAAAAACTGCTGTAAAGACTGTGTTTCATCATCTCACAAAAGATGAATTGATAGAAAAATTGATGGCAAATCAATTGCAACAAACAAATTCATTGGTTGTAAATACCAGTAAGTCTAAGAAGAAAAAGAAACAATAGTTCATAAAAAAAATAGAAAGAAGTCTCGTTTTTCTTGAAAAAATGGCATTTTTTTCAGAAATTGTAGATTATTAAGTAAAAGTATATATTCAAAATAACGAATGGCAAAATCACAACAAACCTTTAGTAAAGTAGAAAAAGAAAAAAAACGTTTAAAAAAACGAGAAGACAAGCGCAAGAAAATGGAAGCTAGAAAACTCGAAAGGCAAGAAAATGGTACCTCTGGTATCGAGTTTGCTTATGTAGATTATAACGGAAATCTTGTTGATACACCGCCAGATCCATCTCAAAAAGTAGAAATAGAGATTGAGGATATTGCAATTAGCATCCCAAAAACATTAGAGTCTGAGAGAGAAGCATTTAATCCTGTACGTATTGGTGTGGTTAACTTCTTTGACACATCAAAAGGTTTTGGTTTTATTATTGACTCAGAGAATCAAGAAAAATACTTTACCCATGTTAGTGGTCTTATTGACGAAATCACAGAAGGAAACAAAGTTTCTTTTGAATTAGAAAAAGGTCAAAGAGGAATGAACGCGGTTAAAGTTAAATTAGAAAAATAGTAGCGGTACTATTTATAAGGTATAGCATAGCGCTATGTCATTGAATCATAGCTATTCAATAACATAGCGCTTTTTATTTTCACTATTTAAAGCTCACTTACAAAAAGCTACTATTTACCAAATAACTAAAAACATAATTTATACATATCTGTTTAAGAACTGTTTATTTTTTCTACCTTTATATTTAAAGGTAACATTGATAACTCTTACAGACTAAAAACAAATACTATGGAAGAAGTAAAAATTGCATTAAAAATTATTGTTGGTTTAAGTTTACTTAATGTTTGGCTTTTGCAATACAACAAACCTTCAAGATGGAGAGGTGGTGATGCAAAAACGATGATGCAAGAGTTTGACGTCTATGGCCTAGGTAGCACACTATGTTATGTTATTGGCTTTTTAAAAGTAGGTTTCTCTTTGGCCTTAATCGCATCTATTTGGTTTGCAGATCTAGAACTTGTTGCAGCCTCTGCACTTGGGCTTTTACTTACAGGATCTATACTTATGCACATTAAGATAAAAGATGCGCTAATTAAATCATTTCCAGCAGCATTATTTTTACTGTTTTGTTTAGCAATTATAGGTTTGTAAACCATATAACCTTAAAAAAGGTATAGGCCAAGTAGCTGTTTAGTATTGCAAAGACAAACGCTGGGCTAGATTGCAAGAAGCTATCTTTTATTTTAATGCGAACTATAGAGCCTAATAGCATTAACAGTGCAAGCCCTGAGGCGCCAATTAAAGCTAGAGGCGGAAATTTCCAACATCCAATTAGTAAGGCTAAGCCGCCAAGTATCTGCAGGGTTCCTGTTAATTTTAAATACTGAGGTATTCCAAAGCGTTTAAACTCACTAGTCATATGGGTTGAGTACAAACAGCTCACGCCATAAAACAGGAAACAACTACCAGAAAACGCAGAAAGCACATCAATTAATGTCATAAATATAAAGGTACAATTTGTTGTAATAGCATTGTGATTTATAGCACATAAATCAGTAGATATCTTTTTACCAAACTATTTTAATTTCAACAATATAATTTATTGAAATTATAAACATTTCTAGATAGAGGTATTGTTATATTGCCCAAAATAAATTCAATAACATAGCGTGCCTCAATGACCCGAATATATGCCCGAAGATCAGAAATTACCAGATAATAGTCACATACTCACTAATCAAGAAATAGATGCTTGTATTTCAGCGCTAGAACATTTACTTGCCGATACAAATCAACTTTTTGAACTCACTCCAGAGAAAAGAACAGCACTATTAAAGGCCTCTGGAAAGTTGTCTCGCCCAACTAGAGATGAGCATCAGCAAAGAAGAAAGGATGCAAAAAAAGCGGCAAAACGTAAAATGATTGCCAAAGACAAGCATGCAAGAAAAACAACGGGTATAAGATCTGCGAGGGATGCAGCATTGTTTGTTGCTCCAAAATTACTTGCTGCAGCCTCTGTTTTAGAAGAAACCTTAGAATTGGAATCTCCACGAAACTGTTATGTGTGTAAAACAGTATACACAAAATTACATCACTTTTATGATACTATGTGCACCTCTTGTGGTGATTTAAATTATGCCAAACGCTTTCAAACCACAGATTTAAAAGATCAAGTTGCTGTTATTACAGGATCTAGATTAAAAATTGGATATCATATTACATTAATGCTGCTTAGATCTGGAGCAACCGTTATAGCCACCACACGTTTTCCGGCAGATTCTGCCATTAGATTCTCCAAGGAAGATGATTATAATACCTGGAATGATCGTTTGCATATCCACGGTCTAGATTTAAGGCACATACCCAGTGTAGAGATATTTTGTAATTATATAGAACAGAAATATGATAGATTAGATATTCTAATTAACAATGCAGCCCAAACCGTGAGAAGACCATCAGGGTTTTATTATCATTTAATGGAAAATGAAAAATTACCTGTTAACCAGCTACCAAAAGATGCTCAACCTTTATTAAAAGAACATATGCTCTGTTTACAAGAACTTTCAGACCTTAGTGTTACAACCTCAAAAACAAACAAAAACAATGTATTACCTGTAACTTGGCATGGTCCTGAGCCAGGAATTGGACTTCGTAACTCTGCAGCATTGTCTCAAATACCCTATAGTTTTGACAATACCTTACAAAATGCAGAGGTGTTTCCTCAGGGTAAACTAGATGCAGATTTACAACAAGTAGATTTAAGAACAACAAACAGTTGGCGTCTTACCCTTGGAGAAATTGAAACCACAGAAATGGTAGAGGTTCAGTTAGTAAATGCTGTTGCTCCTTTTGTTTTGTGTAATAGGTTGTCTAACCTTATGAAGAAAAAAAATACAGGCAAAAAACATATTATTAATGTTTCTGCCATGGAGGGTAAGTTTCATAGGTTTAAAAAAGAAGATAGACATCCACACACAAATATGGCTAAAGCAGCATTAAACATGCTTACTCATACATCTTCGGCAAGCTTTGCTAAATCTGGAATTTACATGAATGCTGTTGATACAGGTTGGGTAACAGATGAAGACCCGGCAGCATTATCTAAAAAGAAAGTGGAAATTCATGATTTTCAGCCACCATTAGATATTGTAGATGGAGCAGCGAGGGTTATGGACCCTTTAATTGACGGAATTAATACCGGTAAACATTGGTGTGGTAAATTCTTAAAGGATTATTTCCCCATAGATTGGTAGTGAGCAGAATGTGTAGTTATTCTAAAATTTCATAATCAACATCCAACTTTCTTAATGCTCTTAGGGCAGTAGCCGTATTTTTGTCATGCACCTCAATCTCTACAGCATCACCTAATAATAGTATTTCTGTAAGCTCATTAGATAAAGATGGGCTAACTCCAGATGCCATCTCTACAATACAGGCAGCAATGGCTCTTTTATCGGGCCTTTGAGAAGTACAAGACAATAAATTTAATTTCATAATAGTCTATTTATAAGGGCAATTTAAAAATTTAAAAAAGCCTTTTATCTACATGTTTTATAACACAATACCAAGGTACACTATTTAATTTGCAACAACCAAAATCTGTTAGATATCTGCCTAGATACTAAGGCATGCTATAGCGCTGTTCTGCCGTTACTGAAGATTTCAGTAACTCATGGAAAGTTTTAATGGCATTAAAATCACTGGTAATAGCATCAGATACAGCAACACCAGAAAGACCTGTTTGCAATATTGCAGTAACATCTTGAGTGTTTATACCACCAAAACCCAGTATTGGAGTACCGGTTTTTAATAGCGCAGTAATACCCGAGTAACCCTTTAAACCCAAAAGGGGTAGGGTAGTATCTTTAGCACTTGCTTTAAAAGGCCCTAAATAGATATAACTTACTTGTTTGTCTAGCAGTTTTTCACAGTCTTGTATTGTGTTTGCACTGCCTGCTACTAGTTGCCAAGAGTAAAGATCTGTTTTTACATTGGTAGGGAAGGAGCCAAGGGATGAAAAATGTACCCCATCTGCTTTTACAGCTTTTGCTATTTTACAATGGTCTGTAATTATTAATCTAGTTTGAAAATGAGCGGTAATATCTCTGGCCTGCCAGGCACAGTTTAAAAGTTTCTTTTGGGAGGTGATATCAAGAGATAACTGCACTAATTCTATACCAGATGTACATGCTTTTTGGATATTATCCAGGTGCTCTTTAGGGGTATTTCCTTGTGAAATGTAGTGTAGTTTAGGAATCATTATCTTAATGTTTTAGCTATGTATTTAAAAAACTATACTTTAACTGTTTTGGGATACTCCATGAAATAAGATTCAAAGCGTTTTAATTTTAGATGTAAGTGTTCTGTATAGATTACATACTGGCATTTTTGAATGCTTTGAGTTATAGACATCATTGCTGTATATGGAGATTCTAATGACAAAAACGCTGCATCATCGATACTAAATAATTTTATTTGGGAGGTGTGTACTCCGTTTGCTAAGAATAGCTTATTTAACATCTTAGGTGTAGAAATTAAAATATCTACAC
>ERZ887851.551-NODE-551-length-36873-cov-33.738443_pt1 | contig 36873 bp, 24 predicted proteins | sample MGYA00521100_ERZ887851 | MGnify/ENA primary metagenome ERZ887851 (study PRJEB32303, sample SAMEA104408602) | aquatic metagenome | biome: Brackish water; feature: Pelagic; material: water | place: Baltic Sea | collected 2014-06-06T16:11:00 | depth 11,444 m ... | reverse complement strand
CTTGACCAATAGGCCCAGGCAATCCACAACAGCAGAACCAGCGCTGAGATTCCAAGCCATGATCCCCGCCAATTTCTTAGTTTGGTTCGCACAGACGACTTCGCTGGTTTCGTTGTTTCGGACATTGTTTGTTCTGACTTTCAGGCGGCCAACCGATGGCGAAGCTTCAATTGATTCCGGCAGCAGGACGATCCCGGAGATTGACATTAGCTTACTCAAAAATGAGTCAGCTTTGCCAATGTTGTAATAATGTGTGATAGTTAGATAGCTAACACGGTGGCTTCCAAACAGAATGTTGTCTGTGGTCGGAATTTTGATGATGGTGAGGACGTCTCGCATGCTGGATTGTGATCGAAAGCTTCGAGTCATCTTACTTGATGACCAGCCGATCGTGCTAAGCGGTGTTTCTATGCTGTTGGGCGCTCTTGGGCATCAGGTGACACAGGCAAGTCGCGGCGAGGAAGTTGTGGAGCGGTTTCAAAATGGTGAACGGTTTGATGTCGCCATTTTGGATATGACCGTCGAAGCTGGCCTTGGTGGCAGTGAAATTGCTGCTGATTTGTTACAGATCGACCCCGACGTGAAGTTGATTGTCAGCAGCGGATAAGGCATTTCTGACGTTATAAGTGATTGCCAACAGTTTGGTTTCCATGGAGCTCTTCCGAAGCCGTTTAGTATGGCTGAGTTGAAACTCGCGATTGACAGCGTGATGCAAGTCGACAAGTGTGCTGAATAATGTTTGCGGAATGTTCACAAAACTGAAACTCTGGTTGTTGCCGGAATTGCTTCATGCTGGCTGGGACATCACTATTCCCCTTGAGTTTTCGAGTTGATTGGGAAGCAATGGGCCTCCGATCGGCGAACGACGAATATGCCTGCATCTTCAGCCGAAACCGTGGCGGTTGTTCCGGTTGGAATTGCGGCATCTGAGTGGCTGGTTGCGAACGTTGCGGCGACCCGATACCAGAGAGTTGGAGGCCTGTCTTGTCACCACAGATGGCTGGCAATTAATTTACTATTTGAAAGGCAATACCAACGTGAATCTGGAAAGAACTTGTCGTCTTGTCACGCTGGGTTGCAAAGTTAATCAATACGAAACGCAGTTGTTTCGCGAGGCTCTGGAGCAAAGTGGCTATCGAGAAGCTTTGGATCACGAATCTGCAGACCTGTGCGTGGTCAACACCTGTACGGTCACAAACAATGGCGACTCGCGATCTCGTCAGGTTATTCGTCAGCTGGCGAAAAAGAATCCAGGCACGAAGACAATCGTGATGGGGTGTTACGCCACTCGCGATCCGCAAGCTGTCAGCCAGCTTCCAAACGTGATCGAAGTTATTACCGACAAGCGTGAATTGCCGGATGTGCTGGGACGTTTTGGTATTGTGGATATGCCGGCCGGTATCAGCCAGTTTGAAGGTCACCGCCGAGCGTTTGTAAAGATCCAGGACGGCTGCATTCTGAAATGTTCATATTGCATAATTCCCACCGTGCGGCCGGGAGTTCGCAGTCGTCGTCCTGTTGATATTGAAGAAGAAATTCGCCGGCTGGTCGATAACGGTTATCGCGAAATCGTGATCAGTGGCGTGCATGTCGGGCATTTTGGAATCGACACAAACAACCTGAAAAATGGTGACAAGCCAGAACGTCTGGGAGACCTGTTTCGTCGACTGGATCGAATTCCGGGTGACTGGCGAATGAGACTATCCAGTATTGAAACAGTGGAAGTCAACGATGACTTCATCAAGGCCGCCGGTGATTGCGAACACCTTTGCCCCCAATTTCACCCGGCTTTGCAAAGCGGTTCTGATACGGTTCTGCAGCGAATGCGGCGTCGTTATCGAGTGGATCGTTTCTTAAGCCGCCTGAATCAGATTCGTGACATGCTGGGCAATGATCCCGCATTTACGACGGATGTCATTGTCGGATTTCCGGGAGAGACCGATGCTGAGTTCGAAGAAACTCTGGAAACGTGCCGTCGTGCTCGGTTTATGAAGGTTCACGTTTTTCCATTCAGCAAACGCGATGGAACTCCAGCGGCAGAGATGCCTGATCAAGTGCCCGGCAGCGTGATTAAAGATCGTGTACACGCTCTGGGAGAATTGGAGCGAGATTTGGCCCTGGATTTTTACCAGGGCAGAATTGCTTCCGGAGCCGATCAGTTTGTGCTTCCGGAAGGCATCAGCGAAGAACGTCCGGGATTTGTGAAAGGCACGGATCAGTGGTACGTGCCAGTGGAAGTTCCTGGAACTGCGACAGACATCAACCAGTTTGTGCGTTGCCGCCCGCTGTCTGCGACAAGAGAACTCGTTATATCCGAACGCATTGAATCTTTGGCGACAGTGGACGCAAACGTCTGATGTTTCGTCTTTTCGTTTCGGGAAAAGCCAGAACCGAATGCTTGCCAATCGCTTCCAGTAGAGATGGCGACAGGCAGTGAAATAAAAAAGGCTCGCTCAGTTGAACTGAACGAGCCTTTTGAAATGGGTGAGTAACCGGACTTGAACCGGCGGCCTCCGGAATCACAATCCGGCGCTCTAACCAGCTGAGCTATACCCACCATGTTTACCGCAGTTGCTGCGATCCACGAAATATATCCATCACAAATACGTCAATCAAGGTTATGGATCAATTTGTGCCATCTTTCGGCAGACTCCGGGGACGGATCTGCCTACAAAGTATCGTCTGGAGGGGCTGGGAAGAAAATCACGGCTGCTTTCAAGTAGGTTCTGCGTTGTTTTTTACCAGAATGTTCCGAGTAAGCGATGTGTTGCCGTGAAATTGGCGAAAGAGCTTTAGGGCCTATTTTCGCGAAGGCCACGGATTTGCAACGGAAAAATCGGCGATGAGCGTTATCTGCACCGAAAATTTATGCAAATCATACGGCAGTCGTCGTGGTGTTGGTGACGTGAGCCTGTCGGTTGAGGCCGGCGAAATGTTTGGGTTTCTGGGGCCAAATGGGGCAGGTAAGTCGACCACGATTCGCATGCTGATGGGGTTTCTGAAAGCGTCGTCGGGCACGGCCACGATTTTGGGCCGAGATTGCTGGGCAGCCAGCGATCTGGTCAAGGAACACGTCGGCTACGTTGCTGGCGACGTCAGGCTGTATTCCTGGCTGACGGCCCGCAAGGCTTTTCAAATTGTGGGCGAGATTCGAAGGACAGACGTGGCCGAAGCAGGGCTGAAGCTTGCCGAACGATTTCAGTTGGAAGTTGATCTTCCCGTTCGCAAAATGTCTCGAGGAAATCGACAGAAGGTGGCGTTGGTTTTAGCCCTCGCCCACAGGCCGCGGGTGATGATTTTGGACGAACCAACGTCCGGCCTTGATCCATTGATGCAGGATACGTTAACGGAATGCCTGCGAGAACTTGCGGCGAATGGCAGTACTGTGTTTTTTTCCAGTCACACGCTGAGTGAAGTTGACGCACTTTGCGACCGTGTCGCCATCGTTCGCGATGGTCAGATTGTGGCCGATGAACACCTGTCGACAATGAAACACCAGGCACCTCGATCGGCCGTGCTTACGTTTAGAAGTGAACAGGCTGCAAAAGCGGTTGTGGTGCCGGACTTTGTTCGTTTGGCCAGCGCCAATGCGGAAACACTGGTCCTGGAACTGGTTGGTTCAGCTGTAGAGCTGACGAAGTGGGCTGCCACTCAGGCGATTACAGACATTGCAATTGGGCAGCCGAACCTGGAGACACTGTTTCGAGGATATTACAACGTGCCTATGCCTACGGCCCAGCGGCTGGATTCCGATGAAGCTGATTTTGGTTTGTCTGGTTATCCTGGCACTGAGCTGAAGTCGGTGGAACAATTATGAAGGGTGTACTGCGAAAGATCTTTCACGAAGTGCGTTGGCCGGTTCTGTTTTTCAGCGTTGGGCTGGCCATTATTATGGCGCTATTGACGGCCTTGCTGCCTAAAGTGCTGGGCGACATCGACAAGGTGTTTGAAAAACTGCCATTCATCAAGCCGATCATTACCGCCTTGTTGGGAATGGACCCGGGTGACGGTTTTACCGCGCAAATGATGCAGGCGTTTCTATGGGTTCACCCAACTGTGTTGTCGATCATCTGGGCTCATGAACTCATGTATTGTTCCAGAATGCCCGCAGCAGAAGTTGACCGCGGAAGCATCGACTTCCTGCTGGGGCTGCCGATTTCACGCTGGCGTCTGTATCTGGCTGAAACGATTGGCTGGTTGATTTCTGGAGCCACGATTATTTGCGTCGGCGTTTCAGGTCACTTGATCGCGTCATCCATGCTTCAGCCGCAGATGCGTCCTGGAGCCTTTGCCATTTTTTGTGTGGTTGCGAATCTGTTTGCCGTGTATCTGGCGGTGGGCGGAATTTCGTTTCTGGTTTCAGCCAGCAGTGATCGTCGAGGACGGGCAATTGGGATTATGTTCGCGATTCTGCTGGTGTCGTTTCTGTTGAACTTTCTGGCTCAGTTTTGGCAGCCGGCAAAGCAGGTGTCGTTTCTTAGCGTGATGGAATACTATCGTCCTGCGGCGGTGATTCAGTCGGGAAGTTTCCCCTGGTTTGATGTCGGCACTCTGTGTGGCATTGCCTTTGTTGCGTGGCTTAGCGCCGGCATTGTTTTTCGCAGACGTAGCATTTGTACGGTTTGATTGTCGATGCGTTGACAGAATTAATTGGGCTGTTTTCGACCTTCATTTGACTGGCAAATTCAGTCGGTATCTGGCAAATTGCAATGTGGAAATCTGCTGCTGATGGGCGTGGCTGATCGAAGTCCAGGGGGACAGTGTCGGAGGTGAAATGGATCGACTTGATAGCAGGTTTGTCGGTGGGCTGTTTACGTGTATCGCGATTATCATGTTCCTGAGCAGTACGCTTCTGCCCAATAGGGCCAATTCTGTTCCGTTGGTTATACCATTCGAAGATGATGACGCTGAAATCCAGGCAGCTATGGTTGAGGCGCGGCTAACCGTCGATGAGTTTTGTTGTGCATTGGAAGCAGGCTCAGAAGCAGGCCACGATTTTGCTGTGAAGGTAGGATTTGGAGACTCCGGAGAACGTGAGTTCTTCTGGATTCAGCCAGTTTATTTGCGGGACGGCAATTTTCATGGAAGGATCGCAAATTTGCCCATGAAAGTTCATACCGTCGAATACGGTCAGTCTGTTCAGGTTGCAAAGTCCGACATTGCAGACTGGATGTACATCAGCAATGGTAAGCTGATTGGCGGCTATACCCAGCGCGTGATGCGAAACCGCTTGTCGCCGGATCAGCAACGCCAACTCGATCAGTCAGCGCCGTTTCGATTTTAATTTTAGTAGTCAATATGGTGGCAGTACTGCGACTACTTCGCGAAATGCTCCATGGCCGTATCTTTGACGGCTTTCAGGTCCAGCTTGCCTGTTCCCAGCAAAGGAATGTGCTCCATTTCCATAAAGCTGTCTGTTGATGGAATCCACAGGTTGGGCAGTCCGGCTTCCTGAAGTTCGTTCAGGACCTGGCTAATCGGCTTGGTAAATGGCTTGTGCAGAACAATAAGGCGTTCGCCTTTCTTCGCGTCCGGAACAGCCGTTACGGCACACAGGATTTCAGGTTCCTCAGTAAGGTCGTCGTCGATGATCCGCATTAGTTCCTGTTCGATTCGAATGTGAGGGACCATTTCGCCACCGATCTTTGAAAATCGACTTTGGCGTCCGGTAATTTCAATGAAACCGTCTTCGTCGATGCGTCCGATATCGCCGGTGTCGTACCAGCCATCAATAATGACTTCGGCGGTTTTCTCCGGGCGATTCAGGTAGCCCATCATCACGTTTGGCCCCTTGATTCGCAGCAGACCTTCTGTGTTGACAGGCAGTTGCTCTCCTGTTTCCGCGTGAAATATTCCGGCAAAGGTTCCGGGAATCACCTGCCCAACGGTGCCGTGGCGGGTTAGCGACTGGTCGCCACTTTTTCCTGAACGTTTGTCGGGAACGTTTAGCGCCGCGGCGGGTGAAAGTTCTGTTGTGCCGTACGCTTCCGTCGGTTCGAATCCATACTTTTCGTTCCAGGCCTCTCGTAGTTCCGGTGGCATTTTTTCAGCACCAACCAACGCAATGTCTACTGTCTTCATTTGTTCAGGGTCACAACGCTTCATGTATGACTTCAGGAACGTTGGTGTGGCCGCGATAATCGTGACTTTGTGTTTGCCAATCAGGTCTGCCACCACGCGAGCATCCAGCGGATTGAAGTGGTAGACGGCTGCTGGATCCATCGCAAACGGCAGCCACATTCCTACTGTGAAACCGAACGAGTGGAAGAACGGCAGAACGCCCAGAATCACGTCGTGAGCATCCAGTCGGAACAGTTCTGTTGCGGCGTCCAGGTTGGAATTGATATTGCCGTTGGAAAGCATGACTCCCTTGGGTTCACCCGTTGAACCTGAGGTAAAGATGATCGTCATCAAGTCATCGGCGGTTTTTTGTTGCAGGCCAAGTTTGTTGACCAGCATGCCGAACGGCATTAGCTTTGCGACGGCCAACGCACGCAGTTTGGCCAGTCCGCCAACCTGTTCTTTCAGGTCTTCCATGTAAACCAGTTCAGCGTCAAGCTTCATTGGCCGCTTTTGCATGAACTTTTTACTGGTGATGACTTTCTTAATGCCTGCTTCACGGATGCAGAAGTTTACAACATCATCAGACAGCGTGTAGTTGAGATTGACCGTAACTCGCCCCGACAATGTGACGGCCAGATTGGCAATCGATCCACCAACGGATGGCGGCAGCAGCAGCCCCACCATGTTTTCGTCTGCATCCAATACAGAGGATGTCAGCAGCTTGTGGAAGGCTAAAGCGCCAGTCAGCAGTTTACCGCCGGTTAACGTTGCACCGGCGGAATCGGAAACCTTTGTGCGTCCCCAAGCGGATCTGCATTGGCGAATAAAACGAAGAGCTGGAATCATGTGTCTGTCCTTTCTGCGGTTTGCAGATTCGTCTTTTAGTTGCAGCACAGCTGTTCGCACAGCGTCCACGTCTGTGACTTCTTCATACGGCATAAGTTTGCCGAAATTAATTGATACCGGATAAGGCCATTGTTTCGGCTTCTTCCAAAAGAATTTTCCGCCTTCGTTGCTGAAAATGCTGCCCCACAGTTCATCCAGATATACGGGCAATACCGGAGCGTCCGTGCCTTTTAGGATCTTAATCATGCCGCGTTCGAATTTCAGAAGCTCGCCGGTTCGTGAAATCTTGCCCTCTGCGAAAATACACACCAGCTCGCCGTTCTTTAATGCGTCGCGAGCTGTGTTCAAAGATTGAATCAGTGCCTTCGGTCCATCGTCACTTTTGATGGGGATGATTTCGAACAGTCTGGCAAGCCAGCCAATAAATCCACCCTGCACATAATCTGCGTAGGCAATCATTCTGATATTTCGTGAGCTTGTCAGCAGGATCAGTACGCCATCAATCCACGATACATGGTTCGCCACAAAAAGAGCAGGGCCGTGTTCCGGAATGTTTTCTGTTCCATACGTGCGGACTCGATAAATTGTACGACTCATCAGCCACACAACAAATCGAATGGTCGCCTGTGGAATCAACCAGACGACGTAGACCACAATCGGCAAAGTTCCCAGGCCTGCAATCAGAAAGATCTGGTCAGCACTGCAATTCAGTCCGTTGCGCAGGAAGGGAAACAAAATTGAAACGGCCAGCACGCCGATGGAAGTAATCTGATGGCAGGCGGCCAGAATTGCTCCTAACGATTCACGCGGGCTTCGATCCTGCATGTAAGCGTTTAGCGGTACGTTAAACAGGCCGCCACCGATGCCGATCATCGCCAGTGAAATTCCGAAAATCCACCACGACTCACTACTGAAATAGGCGACAACACAAGCCAGCGCCATCAACACTGTGCCCAGTGGAACCATTCCCAGCTCAACGCGTCCACATGACCACAGGCCAGCCAGGACGCTGCCAATTCCGACACCCAGCGATAACACCGCAAGGTACTGACCAACGCTGGTTTGCCCCATGTTTAAATTGTTGATCACAAACGTGTCAATGTTCAGCTGAGCCAACGCGGCCAATGACCAAAAGAATGCAATCCCCATGGTGACTCGCAGAATCGGCAGGTCTGATGTGACCAGCTTGATGTCACGCCATGAATATTTGATTGGATTCAACGGGAACTCGATCCCTGGATTTGCCGGGTTCACCTTAGCGATCAGAAGTGACGCGAATACTCCCGCAGCCGCTACTCCCAACAATGCTGTGGCTGAAATCCACAAGCCCGCAACTCCATCAGGTTGCGTGACTGCATACAACGCGTTGCCGGCAATTGTTCCGGCGATGACGGCTACCAAAGTCACAAGTCCGGCAAGTCCGTTGGCAGCGGAAAGGTTTGACTTAGGAACCAGTTCCGGAATGATGCCGTACTTGGCCGTGCTTAATAATGCGCTTTGAGCACCCGTCAGAAAAAGTACGATAAACATGCCCACAATGTTGCCGTACCAAATTGCAACCACGCCCAACAGCATGATCACTAATTCGGCAATCTTTAGCCAAATCGTTGACGATCGTTTGCTGAAGCGGTCGGCAACCCAGCCAGACCAGGGCGCGAATACGATTGACGGAAGAATAAAACTTCCCAGTCCAACCGCCAGAACCAATGATTCATTCGCCTGTTTTTCTGCGTCGCTAAGTCCGGGGATTGAACCGTATTGATATTTCGCAATCGGGACGATCAGCCAACGAAACATGTTGTCGTTCACTGCCGTTAGAAACCCCATCACCAGATAGCCGATGAACGACTTTGATGTGAGCGAACCGTGGGCAGAATTGTCGTCGTTGGTGACCTGCGTCATCGGAATCTTAAGTGGTTGAGTTAGACTTCTTAAAACAGCGAACTTGTTCACGTTGAGTCAAGTTTTTTGAGCGACGTAGTCGCGTTTCCGAGCGTCAGCTCGAATGGTCTGAGGCACTGCCTCGTTAGAGTCTTATCTGGAAATGATGCGAGCACGGTGCGCATGTTGCCCGCAGCGACAACGGAGCGGCTCGGCGATTCGAGCGTTCCACGTCTTTCTGCCAGCCACGCCACTGGGTCAAGGGCAACGCCCTTGTTAAGTATTTCAGAGGAGGAACGCGCCAGAGTTTACAAATGCCAATGAGTTCCTTCGCGTTAAACGGCACTCCTACCGGTAGCGAATTCTTAATTATTGAAGTTTTTCGGCAAATTCTGTCTCATTTGGGCTCCACTGACTGCTTTCCCGGTCGGAAATGATCACCTCAATGAGGTGAACGGGAACTCACACCCGGAAAGCACCGAATGCAACGGATGGCCTGTTGGCGTTGAGCCGCAAAAACAACGGGAAGCGAGTGTTGTGTGTTTAACTTCACCGAACGGTGTCGGATTTCACGGTCAGCTTCGTTAAGCTTCTGGCTGATTGACGGCGAGCAGGCCGTAGGCAGATATCTTCAACGGAGATTTCAAAGAGACTCCATGGTTCAGCAACTTACAACAGAAGCTCCCGCTTACCCTGTCGTTTTTTTCGACGGAGTCTGTGGATTGTGTAACCATGCGATCAATTTTCTGATGTCGAAAGATTCGGCGGCGGTGCTTCGGTTTGCTCCGCTGCAGGGCGAAACTGCTGCTCGGATGGTTCCCGACGAAATTCGCCAGTCATTAAACACGTTCGTGTTTGCAGACAGTGGTCGGCTGCACTATCGCTCGGCGGCGATGTGTCGAATTCTGATGCGAATCGGAGGCCTGTGGGGATTTGGGGGAGCACTGTTGTGGCTGATTCCCTGGCCCCTTCGCGACCTGGGATATCGTTTTGTGTCAAAGGTGCGATATCGCTTGTTTGGCAAGCACGAAGCCTGTCGACTTCCAACGGCCGCCGAGCGTGCTCGCTTTCTGGACTAGCGGTGATTAGTTTTCGTGGCTAACGTTTCTGATTCACAGCAACTGTGCAGATGGTTAAAAGTATTCGCAGTGACCACAGATCAACCTGAAAATCTTTCACGGCAAACGATCGCGGCGAGCTCCGATTTTGGTGCTTCGGTACCAGTCGATGGAGACGTATTACGATCGCCGGTTGAGATTCAAACGTCTGCGAAAGAACGACGTCTAAGCATTCTTTTTTCCTGTGCAGCATTCTTCACCAGCTACGTTATCACCGCCGGACCGGCCGCTTTCATTACTCGAAAGTTTGATCAGCCGATGTTCGAATCTATTGTGAAGGCAATCTACGCGCCGCTGATTCTGATCATCAAGCTGAAGATTCCAATCATTGCTCCTGCAATCAAGGCGTGGGTCGAGCTGTTCCGTTAGCACAAAACGCTGCTGTTGACGGCTGGTTTAGAGTCTTACTCAAGAAGATGCGGGCATGATTCTCGAAGCGACACCGGAGCGGCTCGGCGATTCGAACTTCTTACTTTTTCCAGCCAACCACGCCACCGGGTCAAGGGCGAAGCCCTTGTTGTGATGCACGTGGAGGCGGTTGCTGTTCTAATACGTCAAACACTTTTTTCCTCCGTTTGATGTGAGACGCTGATCATGATTGTCCATTCCTGCCGTTCGCAATGTATTGCTGCTGTTTTGTTGTTCGTCGTCAATATTGCTGGTGCCCAGGATGTGAAGCACGCTGAGATTGATGGCACTGGACCGGGGTGGGTTTCGTTGGGCCAGGACGACTTCGAAAAAGTAAACAGCGCTGATGATACGTGGACTTTTAAAGGCGAAGAAATCCACTGTACAGGGATCCCAGTCAGCGTGATGAGAACGAAGACGCAATACACGAATTTTGAACTGGTGTGCGAGTGGCGTCATATGAAGTCAGCCGGTAACTCCGGCATTTTCGTCTGGACGATTCCTGAATCATTGGAACGACTAACGGGCCCCGGTTTGCCACATGGGATTGAAGTTCAGGTATTGGACCTTGGCTACAAAGAACAGTACGAAAAAGGTGGCCGAAAGGCTGACTGGTTTACATGCCACGGCGACGTGTTTCCTGTGGGGGCATCAAAGATGACGCCATTCGCTCCCGTAGCTCCCAACGGAACTCGCAGTTTTCCATCCAAAGAACTTAGTAAGGGGACTGGTGAATGGAATCATTACTATGTTCGAGCAATCAACGGAGAAGTGCGTTTGTGGGTGAACGGCGAAGAAGTGTCCGGTGGAACAGCCTGCAGCCCCGCGACCGGATTTCTGTGCCTGGAATCCGAAGGTTCACCGGTTGAGTTTCGGGGATTGAAAATTCGCCAACTGCCGTAACGCTCATTCACGGCGAGAGCCTTCGGCGGACGTTCGGTTTCAGCCGGCACGCTACCCAATTGACTGCAGCAATGTTGCACAAAAACGACTTTGTGCGTTATGCGAAAATGAACACTCGGCAGAACGATTGCTTCCAGGGAACTCAGCCACATCAGAAAAGTACCGAACTTACGCTACCAGCGCCCTGAATTCGGTGCTTTGGGGCAGAGTCAAGATAATTCGAGGCATATGGCACAGTTATTGTATAAGACGTGCGGCACGGGCGCGGCTGTTGCGCCCATCATCCCCTGTTTTGTATTTAGGATATTGGGCTAATGGGTCTTATTAAAGAGTTCAAAGATTTCGCGATGAAGGGCAACGTTGTCGACATGGCTGTCGGCATTATTATTGGAGTTGCCTTTGGAAAGATTGTCAGCTCGCTGGTAAGCGACGTGATCATGCCTCCCATCGGCAAACTTGTTGGTGGTGTGAATTTTTCTGAGCTTAAGTATTCTCTTGGAAAGACAGTCGAGAAAGTTGAAGTGAATGGAAAAATGACGGAGGAGGTCAAAGAGGCTTTCATCAATTACGGTTCGTTCCTTCAAACTGTATTTGACTTCTTGATTGTTGCCGTCGCCGTTTTTGCGATGATCAAGGTCATGAGCATGGCTCAATCGTTGGCGATTAAGGAAAAGGCCGCTGAACCGGCAGCCCCACCGCCAATTCCTGAAGACATTCAGTTGCTTTGCGAAATTCGTGATGCACTTGCCAAATAGTTGATGTGTCACAGCTGACACAATGACACCGCAGTTTTCATTCTGCCAATGCAAAAGCCCCGAACCTGAAAAAGGTTCGGGGCTTTAGCTGTTTGGGGCTCTGAGGTGCTTCTTAGGCGGCCTTGTTCTTTGCCACAAGATTCTGCATGTTCGGCACATGGATGTCCATCTGAGGAAACGGAATGCCAATTCCTGCATTATCCAGATGATTCTTGACGGCTTCCGTCAACGCTTCACTGACGGGCCAGTAGTTTTCTGCATTCGTCCAGAATCGTACGGTCCAGTTAACGCTGGATTCACCAAGGTTACCAAGCACAACCTGAAAGCCGCGACCTTCGCCGATAACAAGATTGCTTTGAAGTGATTCCGCTGCCTGTTCCAGGACTGTGCGAGTGTGTCGAATGTCTGCGCTGTATTCGCAACCGACTGATACATCAACTCGGCGATGTTTGTGGTGAGACGTGTTTTCAATCGTTCCAGAAGTGATTGCTGAATTGGGAACGATGATTCGTCGGTTATCAGGTGTGTCCAGCGTTGTGGTGAACAGGTCGATCTCGTTCACTTTGGCTTTGACACCAGCTGCCTGAATGACGTCACCAACCTTGAATGGTCGAAACACCATCAGCATGATTCCGGCGGCGAAATTCCCCAGCGTGCCTTGAAACGCCATGCCAATGGCAAAGCCGGCTGATGCCAGAATTGCGGCAAAGCTGGCGACCTGAAATCCAAACTTGCCCATCACTGCGACCAGAATGCTGATCATGATGGAGTAGTAAACCATCTTGCCGACAAAACGTCCCAGCGTTTCGTCAACGCGTTTGCGAATTGGTGCGCTGACCATTCGGCCGACGAACTTAGCAACCAGATAGCCCACAAACAGCAACAGCAACACGCCAACTGCTGGCACCAGATAGTTTTCCAGCAACGGCCAGACCTTCTGCAGGTCTCCCTTTGTCAAGCCGTCCAGGGCGGCGTTGACATCTTTGCTGGCCTGGTCGGCAACTTTCTGAACCACTTCTTCGGGGGCGGCTTCCTGAAAGAATTACATTTTGGACTCCTGAATAACACATCATCTTGAAATAAATTGCTGCTCACCTGTTGTGGCAGACGTAAACCGGCCCTGATCGCCAGCTTCAGCTGGTGATCAGAGAAATCTATTCAGCATCTGCAAATGCTGACAGGGCAGGTTCTGTTGTACCGGATGGTCGCTGAGATGTGCCTCGTCTGCCGGATTCACGCTGCTGTGATCTTCACCGAACAGCAGTTGCTGCGGCAGAATTTGCCGCTTCCTGAACGTTGGCGTGCGGAATAATCCCAGCGTTTTGCGGTCGTGTTGCGCCGGCTGTAATAGTTGTGTGGCTGGTTCTGAGATAAACGGTCATCGCAGTCATGCACTCTTTACGTTTGCTTGCGATCGTGGGTGTTGTGGGTCGATTGCTGAATTGTTCGAATGTGCTTCATTCACCGCTGAGCAAAAGATGGCAGCTATGAATTTTCAGGTTCTACTTCACGGTGTTTGCCTTGGCATTTTACGATTGCCATCACGGTGGCTCAGGCCCAGCAACCGACCTGGCCAATTCGTACTAAGTCTGTGTCGATGACGGCGTCCGCATTGCCGCCGTCAGTTGGTAGACATGCAGGGTTATCAGGTTGGGATCAAACTCCGTTAGCTGCTCAGCAACGCTATCGAAGTCCCTTTGAAACCGGGGCGATCGAGCCTGGTCCGTGGCGCCCGAGTTTGTTTGTCGATGCAGCTCAGCCTTTGCTTAGTCAGCCTGATTCAGGTACGCACTCATTTGCGTATGGTCATGTTGACGTTCCGAACGGTTTACCGTCGGGGGAACGGCAGTATCAGTTGGCTGGCCCCGGTCATTCTCTGTCGCCGCCAATGCAGATGTACGGCACTTCACCGGATCTGTATGTTCCGCCGACAGGTCATGCCGCGGAAGCAGCAATCAACTATGCACCCACACCGCCGGAGGCATATCTTCAGCCTAATTCAGAGTTGTCGTATTCGTCACCATATCTGCAGCCGCAAACGGGGCAGTCGCATGGAGTCGTTGCAGCGGATTCGTGTGGTTCTGTTGGTGTCTGTGCTGAAGGATGTCGTGATGCAGCTTCGTCTTGCGCGACGTTGTCGCCTTCCTGGATACCCGACGAATTGTTACCAATGATGAAGAATCAGCAGCGAGGCGGTTTAAGATCTTCATTTGGAGGTGAACTGCGTTACCGGTTTATGGATGAATCCAATCGGTTGAGACCTCCGGGGCCAGGTAATTCCAACTATAACCTATGGCGATTTACTCCGTATATTTCGATCACCGCAGCGGAGCGAGTCACCGTATTCGCTCAGGGAATTGATGCATCTGCCTTCGGCTATGACGCACCGTATTCGCCTGTGGGAATCGACGTCAATCGGTCTGATCTGTTGCGGGCTTATGTTGAGCTGAAAATTACAGACCGTCTGTCTTACCGCTATGGACGGCAGTTCCTGAGCTACGGTTCGCAACGATTGCTGTCTCCGTTGGCCTGGGGGAATACTTATCGCAACTTCGAAGGACATAAAGTTCGGTTTGAAGGCGATGATTGGGATGTTGATCTGTTCACAATGAACAGCGTCAACGCGGCGGCCGGAAATGTTTTCAGGCCAACGGGGTTTGATACCCCGAATGCTGATCGACGAATTTCCGGAGCCTACACTTCGTATAAAGGGTTGAAGAACAGTACCGTGGATCTGTATTGGATGTGGCTGGACAATCAAAACGACGATCCCGCTCAGCATGATGGGAATCGCCATACGGTTGGGATGCGTTGGGCCGGTAAGCTGCCAGTTATGGAGTGCCAGCAGAATTCCCCGTTTTGGTCGTGGGATGTTGAAGGTGCCTACCAGTTTGGTCGCGATGACTTCGGCACTGGCCGAAATCTAACTGTGAATGCAGGCTTTGTGGCAATGGAAACTGGCTACACGGCCAGCGATTTGCCGTGGTCACCTTCATTTGCGAGCATCTTTCACTGGGGCTCTGGGGATAACAACCCCAATGACGGTCAGGACAATACCGTGTCTACTTTGTACCCGCTGGGGCATAGTTACTGGGGATTGATTGATAATCTCAACGGGCAAAACCTAATTGATTACGGACTGCGCGGCGGATTCAAGCCGACAGAGCGGTTATCGTTTTCAACGACCGTTCATTGTTTCGATAGAGCCTCGCAAAACGATTCCGTCTACAACGTTGCTGGAGTTCAATATGCCACCGGTGCTCCAGGGCGGAATATCGGAGTTGAGTCCGATTTTGTTGGAACCTGGGACGTGTCCAAAGCGTTTCAGGTTCAGGTTGGCTATTCGTGGTTCGGCTATGGAACGGCAATCGATAACAGTAGCCCGCGAGACGATGCGGAACAGTTTTGGGTGATGAGCACACTGCGGTTTTAGCCGGAACGCCGGTTCGTATGCATCAACGAATAAGGGCGTTCGATTGCTCGAACGCCCTGCGTTGACATCTGCATAAGATTTCTTAATGCATCGAACAAGTTCACGTTGAGTCAAGTTTGCCTGAGCGACAACGGAGCGACTCGGCGATTAGAGCGTTCTATGTCTTCCAGACATCCACGCCACCGGGGCAAGGGCGAAGCCCTTGTTGGGCTGAATTGACTACTCAGCTTTCTTCTTAACTGCTTTGAAGCCTTTATCAAATGCTTCTGTGCCGAAGATCATGGCAACCTGTTCATCGCCCTTGGCCGCTTCGGCCTTGGTTTTGCATTTATCACAGCAGAATTTCACCATCACGCCGCTAACTTTGGTCTTCTGTTCCTTGTCGATTGCACCGCCCGACAATGGACACTTCGCCTGTCGAAACTGCTTCGTAACAACCAGCTGATGGTTTGCCTTTGTGGCAAAAGCAGTTGAGTCCTTTTCCATTTTGGCTTTGCACGCATCACAGCAAACGTAAACGTTTGCATCTTTGTAGGATACAGTTTTTGCATCCGCGATCTTGATTTCCTTGCCAGCAACCGGGCAGTTAACAGTTGTTACCTCTTTTGCCTTTGCTTTTGGCTTTTCATCTTCTGCATTGCCAGCAGCGACAACAAAGCCCAATGCGGCAACAGCGGTCAGTAGCGTCAGGATAGAGTGTTTCATGGATTTGCGGCTCTCGTAAATAGGTTTGTAATACAGGATGCAGGCTCCGTACCTGCTAGTTTCCAAAGTTAACGATTCATATGCAACTGCCAGCTGAAATTAGCGATTGCCGCGAATCGATTAGACTGAGCCAGCTTCCGTTTTTAGCTGGTATGTCGTGATTCTAAACACTGATTAGCTATGCTTGCTACGCAAAGAAAAGGCTGGCCCGCAGTTCTGCAGACCAGCCCTTTTCTGTTTGTCAGGCTTGAAACCGATGGTTAGTTGGTTCCTGCCGTTTGTTGTCGGTTTAAAGCGTTGGCGTAGTCGACTGAGATGTTAACAAGCTCTTTGTTGTAGAAGTCTTTAACAAAGTAGTCTTTTTCGTCGTCAGTGCCAGTCGCTTTCTTCATGGTCTCTTCTTCCTCTTCCTGCTCACGTTTCAGTTCTTCCTCTTCCTGTCGAAGAACCTGTTCGTTCAGCGAAATCGTCTTTCGGTTTTTTCGTTCAACATAACGAGCAATGTTGTGCTGAACTTTCTGGAAGTCACGATCTGCAGCAACTCGGGCTTCACTGCGTTTTGCCAGTTGAAGGGTTAGAGTGTCGTTTCCGTAGGAAGTGAATGGGATATAGCTTGCTCGCTGAATGCGGTCGAAGGCCAAAGCGTTGTCCAGTGAGTCTTCGCCGATGTCGCGATGGTTTAGGATCGACGGCAGCACAATGTCGGAGACAACTCCTTTATTCTGAGTGCTGTCACCATTGACTCGATAGAACTTGCTGATTGTCAACTTCAACGCGCCTCTGTCTTTACCAAACAGCGATAAACGACTGGCGACATTCATGACGTTCTGGACGGTTCCTTTACCATGAGTTGTCGTGTCACCGACAACGATGCCTCGATTGTAGTCCTTGATGGCACCGGCGAAAATTTCAGACGCGGAAGCTGACAGGCGGTTGCAGACAACAATCATAGGCTTGCGCCAGGCCATGTCCGGGTCTTCGTCGTCGTACGGAGTGACTCCGTCGTTTGGTTCACGAACCTGAACAACCGGGCCTTGGGGAATAAACAACCCGGAAACTTCAATGGCTTCGCTTAGGGCACCGCCACCGTTCCATCGCAGGTCTACGATCAACGTGTCAACACCTTGTTCGTTGAAACGTTGAAGTACTTTCTTGACGTCTCGGCTGGTGCTTTTGAATTCACCGCCCTGTGTTGCTCCCTGAAAGTCGCGATAGAAAGACGGAATATTCAGGATGCCGATCTTTTTCGAGGTGCCATCCGTCCATGTGCCGGAATCGATGACTTTGCCTTTGACTTCCTGTTCTGTCAGTTTCACCGTCTGGCGAATCATTGTGTAATCTTCGATTCCGCCAGCTTCTTTTTTGACCTGCAAAGTCACTTCAGTGCCGGCAGGGCCCCGAATTTTTTCGACAACCCGAGACAGCTTCATTTCGACAACGTCGATGGTTTCTTCTTTTGTGGCTGTGCCATCCGGGTCAACTCCAATGATCTTGTCGCCCTTGACAAGCTTACCATGTTCGGCAGCCGCTCCACCTTTGATAACCTCTTCAACGACCGTGTAGCCGTCGTCATACTTCAGGCGAGCGCCAATGCCCTGAAGTTGCAGTTTCATATTGATCTGGAAGTCTTCCAACGTTTGTGGAGACATATAGCTGGAGTGTGGGTCCAGGCAATGCGTCATGGAAGACAGGTACAGTTCCAGAATTTCGTGGCCTTCTGTTTGTTGCATCAGATTGCGGTTGCCTTCATAACGTTTATGAAGACGCGTGCGAGCATCCGCAATTTCTTTGTCGTCCAGCTTAAGAATCAGCAGGTCGAACTTGATTCGCTTGCGCCAGCGTTCGGCAAGTTCGCTTTCTGTTTTCGCCCAGTCAAGATCATCGGGGTCCATCACCATTTCTTCATCGACGGTAAAATCGTGTTCGGTATCAATCAGCTTACTGATCATCCCGGCACGTTCAGCCATTCGGACCTGATACAGGTTGAAGACCTTGCTGGCGAAGGTGACGTCTCCCGCGCGAATCTGATCGTCTAACAGTCGGCCGGAAGTCTGGAAATCGTCAATGTCGGACTGCAGAAAATACAGCTTCTGCGGATCCCAGATGTCAACGTAGCGATTCAGGAGTCGTTCGGAAATCTTGTCATCAATCGCGGGATGACTGATGTGCCGAGAACTCACCATATCGGCCACCATTCTGGCCGTTGTGCCGTCGTCCTGTGTCACGGTGCTGGTATCTGCGGCGATAGCAAACGCCGAGATTCCAACAACGATAGACGCGGCGAACAATCCTGATTTCATATCCGCTTCCCTTTATTTGAGTTTCCTGGTGAACGAGTCACCGTCACTTCGCAGCATAATTCAACGATGAAGAACCAAGTAGCATGACTCAATCATCCAGCAGATCGTATACCAGAAAGGAATATTGTCGCAAGATGTTTGCTGCACGCAGGATACACACAGTTTGCGTATGTCGCGAGACCCAGTCAAATGGTACGCGCAGAATGCCGTTCGGCGAGTGATTTCTATGGTTGGCCTTGCGAATTGCCCTCGCAAAAGTCGTCCTGAGGGTGAATCGGCCACGCCTCTCCTGAAATACGGTCATTCATTTAGACGCCATCGTTCGCGATCTCTGACACGTGAAGCTTCGCAATGTGAGGTTCTGGCTTAGATGCTGAAAACGGCACTCAGCGAACGGGCGGTGTGTTTTGAGGTGCGACGACCTGCATCGATTCCAGTATCTGATTGGCTTCGTCGCCGAACAATTCGTCGTCTTTCTTCGAGTGACTGAAGACGATGGAGAACTGTTCTCCCGTTTTAGCCGTGCACAGGTAATAGTCCCATAAAATTACGTCTCCCGAAGCATCACCGACGGCCTTTACATGACGAATTCGCCAGGCAGTGTCGTCGCGTGTTGTGGTTTCGGAGATGACTTTTCCTTTGCGCTCTGCCACGGTTTCTGTGACGTCTGTCAGAAACTCGCGGTCTGGCGTATGATCGCCGGGGGAAACAGTAACGGCTGTTGTCAGATTGAATTGAGAAATCAAGCTGCCTTCTCGCAGTTGACGCATCATCAAAACGGTCGGCGTTTCGTGAAACAGATGCCATTCTCTGCTGTGTTGAATCTGCAGTTTCAGTGGTGTTTGCAGCAACAGCATTTGTTGCCTCGCACTCGGGACCTGCGAATTCATGGTGACCGGAATGCTGGTCCTGGTCCGGTCGATCGTTTGGGTCCAGCGAATGTTGGCTGTGACATTCAGCCCCGGACTAACGGGGCCGGGGATCCGTTTTTCTTTCTGTTGGCCAACAAAGGATATGATTAAGCCAGCCTTGCGGTCCACCTGAAGTTCGCCAGAGAAACTTACGTTTGATGCTGAACCAACCGTCGCACCGCTGATTTTGCCGACGATCGTAATCGTGGCCGTGTTGTCGTTAAGTGACGTCAACGTACACGTTGTTGATTGTTCAACGACGACTTCCATGCCGGTTAGCAGTGGTACCTGCCAGAAATCCGTATTCCATTTATCGTCCACCTTCACTTCGCCAGTTGGCAGAGTGCTGTTTAACACCAGCGGATCGAAGGGCAACTGCAGCAGGTCAAGTTGCCGCCTGGGAATTAGATATCTGGGCGACACAAATAGCAGGCGATTGTCATCCCCAAACGCATGCAGCGTTTGAAACTCGGGCGACAGGCTGACTTTGGTGACATGGTCGGAGCCGACTTTGGTTGTTGTGCCAGCGAGGGAAAACTGTCGGATCGCTCGAAGAGAATTTGGGTTTGCATCACCATTCAGAAATTGCCGCTGTTGAAATTTGAACGTTCCGTTTGACACCAGTGGTAATTTTCGATCTCCATTTGCGTCGGGGATGATGACCTGACCTTCGATGCTCATTTTGTAAGCCGTCTCGCTCACGATTTTCGGGTCAGGCGTCACCAAAAGTTTGGCCGCTGCTTCGTCGGCCGCCACCTCTGATAGGGCAAGATTCGTTATCGATGCTGCGGTGATCAGCAGAAGACGTAGAAAAAACAATGATATGTCGGGGGAGATTCGGCTCATCGAACGCGATCCTTCGCTCAGAATAAAACGACTGAGTGACGAAGAATACGCGTTTTGGGTGGATGCGTCGACGTCTGTTCTGAGCGAACCATGGGGCCGTATACGTTAAGCCGTATGATACAGGAGGTTTTGGATGCAGAATTTTTGCCGCGTCGCTAAGCGGTTGCGAATTAATGCGGGAATATTGCGAGGGTGGCCGGGGTTGGAGCGAAACTCCGGGTTTTCCTTCGCAAGCTCAGTCCAACCACGGCCACCCCATCAACTTCTTCACAACCTCTAAGCGACGCCAGCGGATTCGTTGGAGGTTTTGCCAGCCAGGCTACGAGCGGCTGCACAAATTCCGTTTGCGTCCAGGCTCAGGTCTGCCAGCAATTCGTCTCGATCACCGTGTTCCACAAATTCGTCCGGAATCGCCAGAACCTTAATGCGATCTGTTGGTTCGCCAAGCCGATTGGCGGCTTCCAAAACGGCGCTGCCGAATCCGCCCATGAGAGCGTTTTCTTCAATCGTAATTACGAATCCAGTTTGAATGGCCTTTTGAATGACGGCTTCGTCAACAGGTTTCACAAATCGAGCATTGACGACTCCAACGTCCAGGCCTTCCTTCTGAAGCAATGCAGCGGCTTCAACTGCGCGAGGCATCATGGTGCCGCATGCCAGAACATTTCCGTCTTCGCCCCAACTGATGACTTCGGCTTTGCCCAGTTCCACAGGCGCGATTTCGCGTTTGATGGAGTCCACTTTTGTCTTGGGGTAACGGATGGAAGTTGGAGAATCGATCGCCAGAGCAAACTCGATCATGGGGGCCACGTCAAGTTGATCACCGGGAGCCATCACGACCATGTTCGGGAAGATTCGCATGTACGAATTGTCGAAAACGCCGTGGTGAGTTGGGCCATCGGGGCCGCACAAGCCAGCTCTGTCAAGGCAAAACAGCACTGGCAGATTCTGTAAAGCAACTTCCTGAAAAATCTGGTCGAAACTACGCTGCAGAAACGTGCTGTAGATATCAACAATTGGACGCATGCCAGACTTGGCCATGCCGCCAGCAAAGGCAACCGCATGGCCTTCGCAGATGCCTGTATCAAAGAATCGATCCGGAAACTCGGCTCGAATGCGGCCCAGATCATTTCCAGCGCACATCGCAGCGGTTAAGACGCAGACACGATCGTCGTGCTGCATCTTTTCGTGAATGGCATCGGCCACGACCGTTGTGTAGGAAAGTCCTCCACTGCTTTTGGCGGGCACAATTTCGTTGTTTTCGTCGCGGCAAAATGGAGCAGGCGTGTGAAACTTAACAGGGTCTTTAACGGCTGGTTCAAAGCCATGCCCCTTATCGGTAAAGACGTGCAGAAGTACTGGGCCCTTCACGTCTTTGACCATCGCCATGTAACGTTTCAGCGATTTGATGTCGTGACCATCCACAGGCCCGATATAACGGAAGCCCATTTCTTCGAACAGCATGCCGCCATGGAAGAAGGTCTTGACGGCTTCCTTAAACTGTCCCAGCATGTGTTCAACAGGTTCGCCAACAACTGGCACCTTGTTTAGTAACCATGAAACGTCACGTTTCATGCCGCTGTAAAACGGGGCAACACGAGCCTTGTCAAGGTAACTGGCAATGCCGCCAACTCGCGGGCAGATTCCCATCTTGTTATCGTTAAGGATGACTAGCAGGTCTTTGTTAAGACCGGCAGCGTTGTTCATGGCTTCAAACACGATGCCAGAGGGAAGGGCACCGTCGCCAATGACGGCCACAGACTTCCGGTCTTCGCCACGGAACAGCAGGTCATCGGCGGTTTTCATGCCAAGTACAGTCGACACGCTGCTGCCGGCATGACCAGTCACGAAGAGGTCGTATTCGCTTTCGGCGGGGTTGGGATATCCCATCAATCCACCGCGTTGGCGAATTGATTGAAATTCAGGAAACCGACCGGTGACAAGTTTGTGCGGATAAATCTGGTGTCCCGTGTCCCAGATCAGGCGATCCCTGGAAAAATCGAACACAGAATGCAGGGCGATGCACAGTTCCACGACACCCAGGTTGCTGGCAAAGTGGGCGGATCGATCAGAAACAATTGTCAGCAGTGCTTCGCGAATTTCGGCGGCCAGTGCAGTCTGCTGTTGATCGTCCAGATCTCGCAGTTGTTTCGCCGACGTCAATTCACTGAGAATCTTAAATGTCATCAGTGATCTCTCTCTACAATAAATTGCGCTAGCTGTTTTAACGCGGCTGTGTTTTCAGAAAAGACTTCAAGTGCCCGACATGCGGTCTCGACAAGAGATTCCGCTTTCTGGCGACTGGCTTCGATTCCGATCAGCGACGGGTACGTCAGTTTGCCCAACTCGTTATCCCGACCAGTTTCCTTACCGAGTCTAATATCACTTCCAGTCACGTCTAACAGATCGTCTGCGATCTGAAATGCGAGACCTGTACACTGTCCGTACTGCTTGAGTGCTTCTTTTTGATCAACCGACGCGTTAGCGACGATTGCCCCAAGTTCCAAAGCCGCAGTAATCAGTGCTCCTGTCTTCATTCTATGAATTTGAATTAATTGTTCTACGCGGATCAGTGGTTTGTCGCTGGCAGGATCTGGCAATTCAGCATTCTGTTTGCTTGAAGAAACCGTTGGCGCAGTTGATTGTGAACCCGAATTTGCCTCCGTTTGGGCACTTGTGGCGGAATTTGCGGCAATGAAATCGCCGCGTTCGGCTTCCAAATCCAGTATCTGTCCACCCACCATGCCTTGACCACCAGCCGCTGAGGCCAGGGTTTTTAGGCACTCTGCGGTAACTAGTGCTGAGGTTTTTGCTTCCCCAAGCGTTTCGAAGGCCAGGGTCAGCAAAGCGTCGCCTGCCAGAATTGCCAACGCTTCACCAAACACCACATGGCTGGTCGGGCGACCTCGACGCAGATCGTCGTCGTCCATTGATGGCAGATCGTCGTGGATCAGCGAGTACGTATGAATCATCTCTATCGCACACGCTGCCGGCACAGCTTCGGTTGGGTTGCCGCCACAGACTTCCGTTGCCAGCAGCACTAAGACCGGCCTCAACCGCTTTCCACCAGCCATCAGGCTATACTCGACTGCGTTCTTCAGGGCAGAAGGCCACGGCAATGCGTCCACTGTTTCTTTCAACGCGGCATCGACCAGCGTTTTCAGTTCGGCGTAGTGTTGCTGAAAAGACTCATGAAACATTGCGGTAGTTCGGTCGCAGAGAAAGGCTGGAAGTCGCGAATAGTGACAACGTTACCTGACAAAAACTACCGAATTAACGCTCAAAACCCTGGCTTTATTGAACAGTCGCTGGAATCCACCCAACATGCCCCGTGTTAAGCCGTGCGCAGTCTAATGTCCGTGCGATGTTCTCAAATTAAGGTAAGTCCAAACAAGGGCTTCGCCCTTGACCCGGAGGCGCGGCATGTCAGAAGACTTGGGACGCTCGAATCGCCAAACCGCGACGTTGTCGCTACGATCAATACGCTCGCAGCGTGCGTGCATCTTCGCAGCAACACTCTAACGAGGCTGTGCCTCAGACCATTCGAGCTACCGCTCGGAAACGCGACTATGTCGCTCAGAAAACTTGACTCATCGTGAACATGTTCACGGCTTCAAGAAGCCTAAGGAACAGTCCTGAAACAACCTCCGTAGGGCCGGTTCCCACCGGCCGACACCGCGAACAGTGGCCGGTAGGAAACGGCCCTACATTGGACACAGATCGGGAAGTTAATTCGAGACAGTTCCTAAGTAGCTGCCGCTGTCAGGCGAGTCGCAATCTGGCAGGCGTTAAGAAATTGGGGGACGTTCAATGTTTCGTCAATAGTGTGAATGCCGTGCTGGCCGCATCCCAACGTGACGGCCGGAAAACCATGAACAGCCATCCAGTTGGCATCCAGGCCTCCATCGCACGGCCCAACATTCGCAGTTAAGCCAGTGGCTTCAACGGCTGCTTTCGCTGTTTGCACGCACGCTGAACTTTCTTTGATACTGAAGGCTTCATAGCGAGTATCTTCATGGAAGTGCAGGACCGCCTTGGAACCGGCTTTGTTCTTCAATGACGAAACAGCCGACTCAAACGCCTTCCGATATTCTTTCACGATGCGTTTTCGAAATGCGGACTGATGGCTGCGAGCTTCCGCTTCGATGCGAACTTCTGGCATAACTACGTTTGTGGCGGCACCGCCGTTGATCATTCCAATGTTACTGGAACCGCGATTCTTTCCGCTTTCCACCAAACCATGCCAGCCATTCTTTTGTAGGTCGGCAATTGCCATGGATGCCACAACGGCGGCATTCACTCCGTCTTCCGGATGACCTCCCGCGTGGCTGGCAATGCCTTCAATGATAATCGCCAGATTGGTCGCTCCCACCGCGCCGATTGTCAGTCCTGCTGGATCTCGACCGTCCCAGTTGAAGCACAGTTCTGGTTTGCCAAGTTTGTTGGCTGAAATGAATCGAGCACCTCGCAGTCCGATTTCTTCCTGAACGGTGAATAGTAGAGTCAGTGGCGGGTGAGGCAGCTTTTGTCGCAGAACTTCGATGATCGCCGACAAAACGACCGCACACCCAGCTCGGTTATCACCACCCAGTGCCGTGGCTCGAGAAGCCGGTTGAATTACGTCGCCTTTGCGCACCGGCTTGCAACCGACCGCCAACGGAACGGTGTCCATATGAGCCATCAGCAAACGATGAGGCCCCTTCATTGTGCCTTTCAATCGCACAATCAGGTTTCCCGTTTCACCACCGGCCGGACTGCGTTTATGAGCCGTATCGATGGTGATGGCGGAGGCGGGAACGCCGGCTTTAAGCAGTTCCGCCTGAATCCATTCCGAAACTCGCGACTCTTCGCAGCTTTTGCCCGGAATCTCAATCAGATCCATAACTCGCTTAACCGCCAGTTTTTCGTCAATCGTCTGCATGATGTTCCACGTCGTAAAAGCAAGTAATGATCGTTGGGGTGTGAAGCATAAACAGCCTCTACGAAAAGTCTATCGCAGGGTCTGAAAATGAATTGGTCAGGCTGGTGTTGGGGCCATCCATATTGGTGTTTTGTTTCGTGTCGGGCGATGCCTGGCTGTTGCCGTTTCGAGTTAGCGAAACGTTCTTCCGGCAGATGGATGTTTGAATAAGCAGCATTGTGTATGCTGGATGTCGAGGTTCTACCGGCGGCGGAATTCTGAATAACGTGGATCGTTTGTGATCCTTTCAATGTTTGGCAGCCTCGCCAGTGGCTGTTTCGGTAACTCTTTTGATTTTCGGAAAGACTTGGAAATGCAACGTTTCTTGATGTCGGCAGGCGTTGGCCAATGTTGCTTGATGCAGGTTCGAGGGCGCACAATCGCATTCGCGGCAGCCACAATAGTTGTCGTGTTATTGTGTTTCAGTCCGGCCCAATTACTGGCTCAGGTAGAAATTGACTCAAAACCTTTGGCTGAGTCAGGAGACCTGGCGTCGATGATGGTCGATGGTATTGATCGATTTTTGTTGAAGCAGATTCAGTCGCAGAAATTAATACGGAATGCGGATTGGCTAAAGAATTCACCCGATGACGCCTGGCGAGATTTGAAACGCGATCGTTTACGCGAAATCCTTGGAGCTCGTGATACTCGGATGTCGCCAGACTTGCATTTGATTGTGACTCCGGGCGATTCTGGACAACTGCACCAGGCTGATCGTTACACTGTTTATCGCGTCCGCTGGAATGTGCTTTGCGACCCTGCGCCGACAGCAAAAAATTTGCCGTCGATACAGGGCGAAGGGCTGATGCTTGTGCCTTCGGGAATGCCGACTGCGTTTGCGGTGGTCGTTCCTGATGCGGATGAGACGCCGGAGCAATTATGCGGACTTGCATCAGGGCTGGAATCGGAACATCAGATTGCCAGACATCTGGCTGCTTCTGGCGTTCAGGTGATTGTGCCATCGCTCATCAGTCGGAAGGAGAGCAAACGTAACGGTCGATCTCGTTTAACAAATCGGGAGTATCTAAGTCGATCTGCATTTCTGTTGGGGCGTCAGTTGATGGGCTACGAAATCCAGAAAATTCTGTCGGCTGTCGACTGGTTTGAAACACGGCAGTCGAAATCCGCTGTGCCTATTGTTGTTTGTGGTCGCGGCGAAGGGGGAATGCTGGCGATGTACGCCGGAGCTCTTGATCGTCGGATTTCTGCAACGGGAGTGGCTGGTTATTTTGGGCCGCGAGATTCGTCGTGGAACGAACCACTGGATCGAAATGTGTTCGGTCGGTTGACAGACTTTGGTGATGCGGAAGTTGGGCGGCTGATTATCCCAGAGCGTCTGGTGATCGGCGACTTTGGTTATCCGGAAGTGACTCTGATGGGCGAAGGCGGAGCACCGGCTCAGCTTAAGCCCGTTTCGTCCGAAATGGTGAGTGCCGAAGTGCAGCGACTTCGCGAAATGTCCGGCAACGGTTTTCAGGAACACGTGAAAGTAACGAACTCGCCAGTGATGTTTCTTCAATCGCTGCTGCCAGGTGTGTCAGTCGCGACAGCAGATGCATCACTTGTGAATGGTCAGGCTCTGACAGAAGAAATAGCAGCTCGTGAATTACTTCAGCTTCAGCAGATCGATCGTCACAACCAGGCACTGCTGAGTGAAAGTTGGTTCGTGCGTGACGAGTACTTTGGGCAGCTTGACCGCAGTTCTGTGGCGGCCTACAGGAAATCTGTGGAAAAGTATCGAGACGAATTCAGGAATGATGTGATCGGATCTTTTGATCTTTCACTGCTGCCGCCCAATGTTCGCAGTCGCAAGACATGGGAAACTGACAAATGGACGGGGCATGAAATTGTTCTGGATGTCTTTGATGATGTTTTTGCTTACGGAGTTCTGTTGCTGCCCAAAGACATGAAGCCTGAAGAGAAGCGTCCGGTGGTTGTTTGTCAGCATGGTCTGGAGGGACGCCCGACAGATACGTTTCAGGGAGATCATCGTGCCTATCACGACTTCGCAGCGAAATTGTGTGAGCAGGGCTACATCACCTTTGCACCTCAGAATCCGTACATCTTTCAGGATCGCTTTCGTACTCTGCAACGCAAAGCTAACCCTCTGGGGAAGACCTTGTTTTCTGTCATCGTGCCACAACACCAACAAATCGTGAATTGGCTGAAGACCGTCCCTGGAGTCGATCCGGATCGCATAGCATTTTACGGATTAAGCTACGGTGGAAAATCGGCCATGCGAATCCCCGCGCTGGTGACCGATTATTGCCTGTCCATTTGTTCCGCAGACTTCAACGAGTGGGTTCGCAAAAACGCGAGCACGCGTGACAGCTTCAGTTATGTGTGGACAGGGGAGTACGAAATTTTCGAGTGGAATCTGGGCAGCACGTTCAACTATTTCGAAATGGCCGCTTTAATTTGCCCTCGCCCATTTATGGTTGAACGTGGCCACTTCGATGGCGTGGGAGTCGATCATTGGGTTGCTTACGAATACGCAAAGGTTCGGAATCTTTACGCGGCGCAACTGAAGATTCCGGAACGAACCGAAATTGAGTGGTTTGAGGGGCCTCACACAATCAACGGCCAGGGGACGTTTGCGTTTTTGAATCGTCACCTTAATTGGACGCCCAGATCAGCCAATGAATAACCAATGGCGCTCAGCACGATCAGAGGTTTGTTGCTTCCAGGGCAAACTCAGCGGAGCGATACGCAGCAAGTCAATTCACAAACATAGCAACGGCTGCAAATCTGCTGGGGCTCTGCCCTGAAAGGATTGCGAGCATATGCGGGCTAACAGGGCTCGAAGGGTTTCCCGCCGGTTGGGTGGTCTACAGTCCAGCCTGCGCGCACGACCAGTTTTGGTGCGCGATTGCGTTGCCTTATCGGTTGGACTTAGGCATTGAGATCGTAAGCGTGTCCAGTTGCTCTGAGGCGGCTCGACTTGTTTCAGCTTTCGTGGCAGCATCAACGTTGGCGTGCCGTGGCGATGGTGGCTTGGTGACAACACCTCGCTCAATCGATGTGGATGGTTTCAGTGTGTTGCGACCCCTCAGGCTGACTTCGGTATATGGCGACGAAACTTTCTTGCCGTCCTTGTCTTCAATCTCGACTCGCAAAGCGCAGATGACATCTGCCTTGCCTTTTTCGACGTACGGAAGAAACACGTTATACGTATGTCCTAACGTGCCATCTGTGCGGTGAGCTTCAAAAGCTCCGGGGGCAAAATTGAACTGATGAATCGGTGTCGGATCGATTTCATCAGCATCGAAATTGCTGTACTCATAGATTCGAACGACGGAGTTCACTTTTATCGGCGATGGCGAACCGTGTGTGAAGAACATGATTTGCCCGGCAAAGCCTCGTCCCGGACGTTCATCCAGCCCCTGGCCCTCCGCCGGTTCCCAAAGGCATAGGATTTTGGAAACCGGTTTGTCTCCCTTTGCCGCTCGAACCAACGCCATCGGTGAGGTCAGCACGTTCTTTGACGTCTGCAGCAAAGAGTCAGTTGCACAGCCTGCCATGCACAGCAAGCCACAGAATACAGTCAGAAGTTTTGAATGTTGCATCATTTTAAAGACTGCTGTTGAAGACATGAATCAAACCATGAATCATCATTCATGATCTACTGTTTTGCGTTCTTCGATCGCATAAATCGTCGAGCCCATGAGGCAGCCTCCTGGTCCTTGTCGCTGTTTGTCGTACCAGAGGCCGTCTTAACTTCCTTCGTTTGGTTGCTTCCCGACGCCGGAATGATTTCCGGCCCCGAACTGTTCATTCCACGAAAGTCGCTTTCCGTCAGACTGTTTTTTGAAACCTGCATGTTGTTGTTGCCGGATGCATTTGTTTGAGGTGGCAACAGCATTCCCTGATCGTTTGATGGACCAAACTCCTGGGTTGGAATCGGTGTTCCGATTCCGCCTGGAGGCAAAGGTTCGCCCATGTATCGATCAAGATCAGATTGAGGGACACTGAACAGCGGGCCATGCAATGCTTCAGCCTGCGATTCGATAAAGTGCATGCGTTCTGATTCAACCTGCTTGATTAATTCTGAATCAGCATCGCCGTAGATAATGCGTGGAGTCAGGAAGATCAAAAGTTCACGACGAGCAGTACTTGTGCTGTCGTACCGGAATGCGGAGCCAATCAGTGGCAGGTCACCCAGCCACGGTACCTTGCGTTCCAGAGTCTCATCGGACTTGGTAATCATACCGCCGATGACAATCGTCTGTCCGTTGGGAACGGATACAGCTGTGTCTGCAATGGCTGAGTCGATGATCACAGATTCTACAACGTTGCCTGTTGTGACGTCGGTGTAAACCGGCACACCACCGGAGGACAGTGAACTCTTTTCAGCGTACACGGCCATGTTAATGGTGTTGTCCGCTGTTACTCGCGGCGTGACTTCAAGGATAATTCCGATGTCCTGCTGAGTAATATTTGGCGTCACGAAGTTGTTCGTTGTTGTTACTCCGTCAACAACTGGAACCTGCTGCCCAACCTGAATTCGAGCAGTGTTGTTGTGAGTCGTTCGAATCTGAGGGCGGCTTAACACCTGGACAGTTCTTCGTGCAGCCAGAGCTCTGACCAGCACGCTGACAGCGTCGGATTGAGCCGAGAAGACAAAGCCTCCGAAGCCCAGGTCGCTGTTTTGGCGTCCCAGCGAAAAGTTGCTGATGCCCTGGGTGGCAACAAGGCTGTTGTTTGTTCGTCCGGAGTTGTTGCCGAGTGCCGAGGTAGTGTTGTTGAAGTTGAATCCCGGTGTTTCGTTTCGCGATTCAATGTTTGTGGTTGTTGTCTGCGTTCCGTTCTGCAGAGTATTCGTTGTTGTCGTTGTAACAATGTCAGCAACAGACGACAGAATACTTCGAGAGAACAACGTTGGGTCCTGAAAACCCAGTTCAATTCCAAATTCATCCGTGTTGTCCAGTTGGACTTCAACAATCAAAGCCTGAATGATGACCTGAGGCGGATTTGCATCCAGCTCTGTAATGATCTGGCTGATCTGGCTGAAGTATTCCGGCGAGGCACTTACAATCAGCGAGTTGCTGTTGTTATCTGCGGTAACAATCACTTCCTGACGGATACGTTCGATGTTGCTGATCAGGTCCGTATCCTGCAGCGCCTGTTGTTCCGTCAAAAACGCATTGACTGCATCCGCAACGATGCTGGCTTCTACGTTTCGCATCGGAACAACGGTGGTTTCGCGATGTCGCGATTCCGTTGTGTCCAGTCGCAGCAGAATAGCTTCCACCACAGACAGCGATTCTGCACCTCCCACAGCAAGAACTGTGTTTGTGCGAGTGTCTGCAGAAAACTGAACCGGTATCAGGCTGCTGGCAGCGTCTTGTGCTCCTGCAATCTGGATTCCCAGTTGGTCTTCCTGATTCTGATTTTCAAACAACGATGTCAGCAGCTCAACAGATTGAGTCGCATCGGCATTTCGCAGTGCAAAAACTTTGATTTCCGCAATCGCCGTAGGTGGCATGTCCAGTTGCTTCACCAAAGCCAGCAATAAAGGCATGCTGGCTTCCGGTGCAGAAATAACCAGGCTGTTTGAGCGTGGATCTGAGCTCACTCGAACATCCACCAGAATGCCTGAACGAATCAGCTCTCGACCATTGCCGGTTGCCGTTAGAAACTCAAGAGCAACAGACTTGCTTCCCTGAAGTTCCTGGTTGGTTTGATTGCCACCACCACCGCCAGCTCCGCCTTGTGTCTGACGTTGAGGAGGATTGGATGCACTTTGGATTGCGTTTGAGATAATCGTAGATAGCTCGTCCGCTGTGGCGTGTTTCAGCGCTACGATTTCGACACGATGCACGGCACCCGGTTGATCGCGGTCGATCTTTTCGATCAGCTTCGCAATTTCTTCAAGGTCGTTGGCTCGTCCCTGAACCACAAGCGAGTTCGTGCGGGCATCAGTGATGACTCGAACACGAGTACCCAGTCCACCGCGTTCTTCAAAGAACGTGGTGATCGAACTGGCGACTTCTGAGGCGATGGCATTCTGTAAGCCGAACGCTTTGAATTCCGTTTCCGGATCGACTCGTTTATCCAGTCGGTCCGCCAGGTCAAGAATTGATTCCAGGTCAATTTGAGGAGCCAGAATCAGAATCGCATTGGGTTTAACAACTGGCAGAAACGCGGCAGCTTTGCGATCGTTGGTGCCTCGGTTTCGAAGTTCAGCCAACTGTGTGTAGACGTCAGACAGCAACTGAGACATTGCTTCTGAATTGACATGCTGCAGTTCCAGCAGGTGAATGTCAGGCAGTGAGCCGACGCTCATTTCTTCCAGCTGTTGAATAATTCTGGACACTTTATCAACGTCGCCTTCATTACCCTTCAGAATCAGGATGCCCAGTTCCTGCATCGCCTGAACGTTGACGTCGCCTCGCAGGTTGAGCGAAGACCCGTCAGCTCCCGGTTGAGTTGTATTGCCGGCTTGTGGTTGACCAGCTTCACGTTCAGCTTGTTGCCCCGCTGGAGTCTGCAATGCCACCATTCGATGAATTTGCTCATTCAGGTCTTTGGCAGTGACATCGGTTACTCCCTTGTTGGGAAGCAGCTTGACGGTTTCGTTGGCGTCGATCTGAGGCTTATCCAGCTCGTCGATCAGGCGAGTTAAGTGGCTGGCCCGTTTTGAGGTGGCTTCAACCAAAAGTGCATTGTTGGCCTGATCGATTCCGACGCGGAACAGTGCTTGAGGCTCTTCGCCGTCTTCCGTCTCAACAGCATCGTTGACGACGAATGTTGGCAGTCCATTCAATCCCTGCTTCACCAGTTTTGATCGAGATTCAAACACCAGATAGATCGAACGAGCCACATCGGCCGCCTTGGCGTTTTCGATACTGACTGTTTTTACTGAAACCGGACCAGGGTCCTGAGGTGGTGTTGCAGCAGCTGATTCCTGAGCGTTGGCTGGTCGAGCATTTACGAAACCCGCAAACGGAGCAGCCGGCTGCTGAGCGGTTTCAGCATTTTGCTGTCCCTGTTGTTGCGACGCCCAGCTAACGCGAGGACTACCGTCTTCTGTGCGAGCACTTGCCTGCTGAAACGGAGACTGGGCGTTGCGGTTGCCGAACAACGTTGAGGTTTGCCCCGGCTTGGCAGGGTAGGCCGAATTGGACCATTCCGTGAGAGCAGGGCGAGCGTATTTTGTGCGAGCTTCCTCAAGCTTCATTACAATCAGAAATTCGCCCTGATTCATCAAACGGAAACCCTGAGGTTCCAGTTCGGCGTTCAGAATACGAATTGCTGATTCCGCTTCGTACCGCTTGCGATCTCGGCGAGCGTACCGACCGTGGGGGACCTTATCCATCACAAGCGTGAGGTTGCCCTGTTCTGCGACATTGCGCAGCACTCGGTCCCACGTTGATTCGAAGAAGTTCAGGCGTATGCCTGCTTCATCTTCGATGGGTTCAGGAAGTTCTGTACCAGATCCAAAGGCTTCGCGAAATGGCTTCGCGGATTCTTCAGATGCGTCCAGAGATGTAGTTTGATTAAGCAACCAGGCTCCACCGGCAGTTGTGCCAGCAAGCAGAATCGCTAGAAAGCCATGACGTCTCACCGGAGTGATCCTTCACGAATTGCAGGCTTTCGATGGCCTCCCCCGTTCACCAATAGGATGTCAACAAGAGTGTTTTTGCACCGACACCAATCGCTGGCAGCAAAAACAAGTTCCCCTGAGGCAGAGGAGAACTGGGCACAAGCCGATCTCCAACTGTTGACTCTATCGATTATTAGGATCTATCGGTCGGTAGGGGTTGTTATGATCAATCTGGTTTCAACGGTTTATCATATAGTTACGACCGTAACGTTTATTTCGAAGACTCAGGTCCCGTTAACAAACGAATACTTGCATAGATTGCGCATTCTTAAGTGGCTGAAGAAACGAATTGCCTGTCCCATTTTTCAATGCTTATGGCTTTTTATCAGTGGCGCAAACGAAAACGCCCCGCAGATGATCTGCGGGGCGTTCCAGGTTTTAAGCTTATTGGTCAACAGTTAATGTCAGGTGCAGCCGCTTAATTCGCCTCAGCGCTTAATTGGAGTGCTGCCATCTCAAAGTGGTCTCAGTTTGCTTTAAGGGCTAGCTGGAGGAGCGCCCGAGTTGAACTTTGTTTTGTCGGATTTCGTGGTCGTGGCAACCGTAGTTGCGGTGACCGCAGCGAACGCTCCGACGGCAGCCAGTGTGCCGATGCTGGCTCCACCGAATGCACCACCACCTAAAATTCCACCACCCAGCAGGCCACCGCGACATCCTGATCGACCACAGTCTCCGCCGCATCCTTCACCGGAATCGCCACAGCAGTCTTCGTCGCACGCATACTGTCCACGCACTGATGTCTCATTGGAAGTGACAAGTGCCTGACGAGCTGATGGGGGAGCTGTCTGTGGATTCCAGAAACGACAAGCCTGTTCAGTTGTTGAAGTTCGCACGACGTGCATCCCGGAACGCAGACCGCGAACGTAGTAACGACCGCTGGCGTCTGTTCTGGCTTGAGCCACCATTGTGTCGTTGTGGTAAACGCCTACGGCAACGTTCACTCTGGGAGTTCCATCGTCTGCGACAACAAGGCCCAGAAAGTCGCCTGCGTCCGACAGGACGACATCAGAAATCGGTGCCTTGGCAGTTGCGGCGACCGGCTCGTTAAAGGCCTGTGCTGGCACGGCCATGCAAAGAACGGCGACCACTGACAAAAAACTTCCAATGTCAGACTTCATGACTGATCTCTCCAAAGTAATCGAAAGGCCATTAACTGGTCGGTTGTCGACGGCAGGCCTGTGACGGTTGATTCAATTGATACTGAAGTAAAGATTCGGCAGGTAGTGACGGTAGGTTTTAAGAAAAAGGTCCCAACGGATGCCGGGATTCGCAGGATAACTCACAGCGAATCACTTGCGACGGTTGGGCAAAACAGCGAAGTTCTGCGGAATGACGGCGGTGCTGGATAAGTGATTCGGGCCAAAAGTCAGTGTTTTTAGGCAAATGCAGTGTTTCAGTTCCTACGTCGCCTGCTGTCAGGCAACCGAAATCAGTCCAATTCCCCCAAACGAATGTTGCAGATGTTCGACCGCGAACGGCAAAATCTGCAGCAGGATTTTTTTCACGCCGCCGCAGCTTCCGGCAAACCTCGCGGCCTGCGCTGGAAAAATTGCGATTGGCTGGCGACCTACGTTTTGGTGAATGACGAAGCAACCGGCACGTTGACGTTGTTTTGCGGCGTCAACGTTTCGTTTGAAGCCATTGAAGGCGGCGACATGGAAGGCGTGGAAGCCGTTTCCATGATTCGCGATGGCAGCGCCGTCTTTCACGCAAGGGAAGGACGCTGGGGAACCGGTGGCAAAGTGTTGTTTAACGTTACCCCGCAAACTGCTGCAACCGTTGCCGCTTCAGGTCAGTCCATTGTCGCAGCGTCTGACTAAAAACCTGCGAGCCAAAGTCTTCGACTCCGCCTCTTGGAGACACGTCAGCCATCGCTACGGAATACATTAAACCGCATGTATTCCCAGTGTCTGTACAGTTCGGTTTTTCGAACCAGATCTTCGTGTCGTCCGTCTGCGGCCACTCTTCCGTTGTGAAGCATCACAACTCGGTCGCAGCGTTTTACAGTAGACAGCCGAGATGGCAGGAAGATCACCGTGCGGCCCTGGCAAATGCGTTGATAGGTGTCGTCAATCATTGCTTTTGTTTCGGTGTCCAGCATGGCGTCCGGTTCCTGAATCACCAGCAACGCCGGCTTTTTGGCGATCGCTCTGGCAAGGCTCAGTCGAAACACCTGGCCCACATCCAGCTTTGCGAAGTTGTCACCCAGATGGGTTTCGTATCCTTTGGAAAGCTGGCGAATAAAGGTCTCTGCATGAGCCGTTTTGCAGGCTTCAATGGCGTCCTGTCGAGAAATATCCGCCTGTCCGGCTGTGATGTTCTCCAACACTGTCGTGTTAAAGACCGGCTCATTGCCTCCCACAATCACAGCTTCTGCTCGAAGCGATTCCAGAGTCACACGTTTAATGTCCTGTCCGTCAATCAAAACCTGTCCGCGTGTGGGATCGCTAAAACGTGGAATTAAGCTGATCAGCGCTTCTGCTTCAGCGGAATTAAGAGACAGCAATGCGACCTTTTGGCCGGCTTCAATCTTCAGGTCAAGGCCCGATAGCAATTCCGGGTTGGATTCTGTTTCGACGCTGACCTGATTCAGTTGCAGCGATCGAGACATGGGTTCCAGGAAACGAGCTCCCACAACCTGGCTTACGGGAGGCACTCGCAGCAGGTACTGGTTGATTTCTTCTGCGGCCACGGTTGAAGCACCGTGGCTGGTTGGTACGCATTCCCAGCGTTTCAGGCAAAGTTTGACCAGAGCGACGCCAATTGCAATCATCACTCCCGTTGATAGTTCAATCACGGCGGGGCGTGCCAGTAGATGCCGAGTCAGAATAAAGCAGGGCAGGGCAATCGTTGTGATCATGATCAGCAGCGACGTCCAGCCACCGTAAAGCTGCTGCCGTCGCAGGTCTTCGTGTTTGGACTGATACCCCGACAGATTCGCCTTGAACTGTTCGTGTTCCAGGTTTTCCATTCCGTAACCGGCAACGATTCTGGCTTTCCCCAGATCTTCTGTGAGCCGCTGCAGCCCTCGGTCAACCTGTTCGGAAAGAAGATTTGCAGATGCCTGATGTCGTTTGGTTTCGATTCGGGCCACCCACCAGCCGACGATGATGGGAATTACACATTCCAGGCTGATTCTCCATTGCGTCGCAATCAGTAATGCGGCCAGCGCGATCAAATCACAAAACGTGGTTAGTCGGGTGAACGCCCAGCGTTGAGCATTATCCTGTAATTGTTGAGCTGTGGTTTGGAACAGCGAGGCTGCAATTCGCCGCTGTTTCCCCGTCAGGTCGCCGGGGTTTGACCGCAGAGCGTGTCGCTGGATGTGTTCGCGAAGACGGTTGACGCCTTTGGAGACCTGTCGGTTTACTTTTTCCTGAGCGAATGCTCGAAGAGCTGTCCGCAGAAACAAAAGCACGACAATCGCGAAAATGAGCGTCGTTAAAGCCGACATCCGACTGTGTAGCAGTGGAATGGCATCCACGATTCTTTGAATGGTCGTCGCAGCAGTTTCTGGATCGGCTTGCAGCAGGCCGACGTCGGAGCCTTGAGCGTTCCGGCTTAGCAGCTCAACAATTCCGCCGGAACACAACACGATAGCGATCAGTGCAACCGCGGAAATGACTGCAGCGACTGTCGTTGTGACCAGTGATCGACCAAGAAAGTGTCGGTCAGAAACTACGCGTTGCAGAGATGTGGAAGCAGCGTCGGACACGCAAAGACCTTACGTAAAATGGTCAACACTGAGCGTCGTTGACGCAAAGTGCCAACAAACCTTGGGTTGCCGACGTCTGAACCGAAACTCAAATCGTCTTAGTCTTCGACAAGATCGTACAACGCCTGGCTGTATGAAGCCTGTGTTTTACGGACAGCGAAATGTTGCCAAAACTTTGCCCGATCTTAAGTCAGTCGGCAGCAGCCTGTAACAAGTTACAACTTACCTGCGATCTAAAGCAGTCACAACCACCACATGACGCCGCTGTCCGCTTTTGCCCTGAATGCGAATTTGCTCAGGAATCTGGTAGCTTCAGGCGAAATGCACAATCTACTCCCCGTGAAACGCAATAAGACTCACACATCGGTTTAGAGCGCATTTCACGGGAGACTGGCGCCAGGTGGGTAAATTAGGTAGTGTGGC